>Ga0070705_100000004_pt1 | contig 127804 bp, 106 predicted proteins | sample KBSK5253metaG_FD_65455 | JGI IMG/M metagenome (GOLD analysis project Ga0070705, IMG submission 65455) | Corn, switchgrass and miscanthus rhizosphere microbial communities from Kellogg Biological Station, Michigan, USA - KBS K5-25-3 metaG | ecosystem: Host-associated > Plants > Roots >... | reverse complement strand
CTTGCACGCCTATGAAGAACTGTACAAACAACGAAGAATCGCCGCTCTCCGTAAGCAAGCTCGATCTCTGGGCTTTGAGCTCTCGGAGTGTGCGGTCTAGCCGTTTCTAAGGAGACACAAAGACACGAAGCTGCACCAAGTCAGTGAATGCAGTATGTTGTCGACTTTGTGCTCCTTTGTGCCCTCGTGCCTTAGTGGCGATATGTTGGTTTTTCAGCAGCCTGTTAGGAGTTCGTGCAACCACTACGTGGTTGTGCCGCTTGCGCGGATTAGATTGGAGATCAGTATGATCAAGTCAGTGTTCTCGAAGAAGGCGTTGCGCATCTCGATCGTCGTTGCATTCGCAAGCCAGGTTTGTTTCGCACAAGACTGGCCGCAATGGCGCGGGCCTAATCGCGACGGTGTCGTTGCGTCATTCACCGCTCCGAAGCTCTGGCCCGATAAGCTCAAAACAATCTGGAAAGTGCCAGCCGGTCTCGGGCACTCATCGCCTGTCGTCGTAGGGCGCAGAGTCTATCTGCACTCTCGCCAGGAAGAGAACGAAGTCGCGTCGTGTTTTGATCTCGACACCGGAAAGCTGATATGGCACGACAGCTATCCAACTCCTTACATGATGAACCCTGCGGCGGCGAGTCACGACAAGGGGCCTAAATCAACGCCGCTCGTTTACGACAACAAGTTGTACACCTTCGGCATAAGCGGCATTCTGTCGTGCTACGACGCGACGGCCGGAAAGCTCAAATGGCGCAAGGAGTTTTCCAAACACTTCAAAGCGACTTCACCGCTTTTCGGTTCCGCGACTTCGCCGATCGCTCACAATGGACTCGTGATCGTTCACGTTGGCGGTCATGACTCGGGCGCGTTTACAGCTTTCAATGCAGACACCGGAGACGTGAAATGGAGTTGGAACGGGGATGGTCCCGGCTACGCTTCACCGATAGTCTTCGGGGGGGGCGCGACTGCGCAAATCGTCACACAGACTCAGAAGTCCATCGCCGGATTTTCTTCCGCAACCGGAGAGCAGCTCTGGCGAATTCCATTCGAGACCGAATACGTCCAGAACATCATCACTCCTGTTGTGTACAAGCAGACGTTGATCCTCTCAGGTCTCGACAAGGGAACGATGGAGATCAGAGTGATCAAGCGCGGAGATAAATGGGAGACTGAACAACTCTGGCACAACCCGGAAGTTTCAATGTACATGAGCTCGCCTGTTCTCAGCGGAGATTATTTGTATGGGCTTTCACACAAACGCAAGGGGCAGTTCTTCTGTCTCGACGCGCGCACGGGAAAGACTCTGTGGACCAGCGACGGCCGAGAAGGTGACAACGCCGCGATCGCCGCCGCCGGATCCGTGCTGTTTCTGCTGACCGATGCATCAGACCTTCTGATCGCGAAGAACGGCGCGATCGGATTCGAGGTCTTGAAAAAGTATCCGGTCGCGGACAGTCCCACCTGGGCGCATCCGGTTGTCACTAACAAGGGAATCCTGATAAGAGACCGGACGACACTCGCGCTGTTGAGCTTCGAATAAGAACCGAGACCGAATGACATCTTCCCGTCACCCTTCAGATCATCCCGATGCAGCAATTCAAACCGTCGATAATCCGGACGGTGCCGCTGACTACAAAATCCCGCACATCATCGGCGCATCAGCGGTAGGCACGATGATCGAGTGGTATGACTTCTATATTTTCGGCAGCCTGGCGACTGTCATCTCACCGCTGTTCTACCCGTCGGGCAACGAGACGCTCGCGCTGATCGCGTATCTTTCGACGTTCGCCGTTGGGTTTGTCGTGCGGCCGTTCGGCGCGTTGTTCTTCGGACGAATAGGCGACCTTGTCGGCCGAAAGTATGCTTTTCTTGTCACGCTGTTGATCATGGGAGGCGCGACGGCTCTCATCGGGTTTCTCCCGACGTATTCGACGATCGGGATCGCCGCGCCAATCATTCTTCTGCTTATTCGCATCTTGCAAGGGCTCGCGCTCGGAGGCGAGTATGGCGGCGCCGCGGTTTATGTCGCCGAGCATGTGCCGGATGCAAAGCGAGGCTTCTACACCAGCTTTATTCAGATCACCGCCACGCTCGGGCTGTTCCTGTCGCTCGCGGTGATCCTCGCCGTGCAGAACGCGATGAGCCGCGAGGCTTTTGGATCGTGGGGCTGGCGGCTTCCGTTTCTGATCTCGATTTTTCTGGTAGCGATCTCACTGTACATTCGGCTGCGGATGAAGGAGTCGCCAATCTTCCAGCACATCAAAGGCGCGGGCATGACCTCGGCCCGGCCGCTAAAAGAAGCGTTCACAAACTGGGCGAATCTAAAATTGGTGTTGATCTCTTTGTTCGGTGCGACCGCCGGGCAGGGAGTCGTTTGGTACACAGGCCAGTTCTATGCGCTGTTCTATCTTCAGACTGTGCTGAGGGTCAACGTCACGTCGGCCAATCACATCATCGCCGCCGCGTTGTTGCTCGGCATGCCGTTGTTCGTTGTGTTCGGTGCGTTGTCGGATCGATTCGGCCGCAAGAAGATCATGATGATCGGATGTCTGCTTGCCGCGGTGTCGTACATCCCGATCTACAAAGCGATGCAACAGGCGGCCGGCTCGAACGTGGTGACCGCGTTGTCACAGAAGAACCCGGTGACCGGCGCAATCACGCTCGTGCCTCAAACCGTTGTTGATGGCGCGCTGCAGCCCGCAAACGAGGTGCTGCCGTGGACGAGCTTCGGCGGACTCATGACCGACCCGATCGCATGGAAGCTGATCCTGCTGGTGTTCATCCAGGTAGTTTTTGTCACGATGGTTTACGGTCCGATCGCCGCGTATCTCGTCGAAGCGTTCCCGGCGAAGATCAGATACACCGCGTTGTCCTTGCCTTATCACATCGGGAACGGTGTCTTCGGCGGATTGCTGCCGCTGATTGGGTTGGCCGTCGTGGCGCAGACGGGAAACATCTACGCCGGGTTGTATTATCCGATTGCGATCGCCGGGATCACGTTCATCGTCGGCTCGCTCCTGTTAAAGGAGACCCACAGCGTGCTGATCTGGAAAGAACTCGAGACATCGCGGCCCGATGAATTGCAGAGTGACATCGACGGCCCGGTTTGATGTCACCTCCTAGCGCTCCTCGCCAATCGTCTCATACGCATGAAAGAGCTGCTCAAGACGGCGACCGGCGAGCTCGCTTCGAGAATTTCGATCGAGCCCAGCTATCCCCGGCGTGCGGTTAGAATTGCTGTTTGGCCGCTGCTATACTTGGCGCCGTGGAGTTTGAATGGGACCCGGAGAAATCGGAATCAAATCTGAGACACCACGGTGTATCGTTCGAAGAGGCGGCTACGGTATTCGATGACGCACTGTCTATCACGGTGCCCGACCCGGACCATTCGTTTGATGAAGAACGCTTTGTCATAGTCGGCGTTTCGCATGAAGGCCGGCTACTAATCGTTTCACATGCGGAGCGGGCGACCATATCCGAATCATCAGCGCGCGAGAACTGACGCGCGACGAAAGAAGTGCATATGAAGAAGGAGACTTCACCTGAGAGCGAAGACAATTTGCGGCCCGAATATGATCTCAAGACACTGTTGAAAGGTGGCGTACAGGGCAAGTATGCGAACCGGTATCGTGAAGGCACGAACCTCGTGCTGCTTGCGCCCGATGTGGCCCGCGCGTTCCCGACCGAAGACGCCGTGAACGAAGCGCTTCGGCTGGTCATGCGGATGGCTCAGATACCTGTAGATTCTAAGCCGACGAGATCAAACGGGTAGCTCGACTGCCAGTGCAGCGGTAACGATGCAGTTCGATATTTCCCGAGACCAAGCTGACTTCATCTTTCGCACGGAATCCACTAACATAGCAGCCCCGGAGGGCCCATATGCAACGACGCGCAGTCTGGTTCTGTTCAATTGTCATCCTCGCGACAACAAGCGCATTCGGTGACAACTGGCCGCAGTGGCGAGGGCCTTCCCTCAACGGCGTCAGCAGCGAAAAGAATCTCCCACTCAAGTGGAGCGTCGAAGAAAACGTCACGTGGAAGCTCGCCTTGCCGAGTTGGACCGGCGCCACTCCCATCATTTGGGGCGAACGCATTTTTCTGAATGTCGCTGAAGGCAGCGACCTGTTTCTCTGGTGCGTGGATCGCACCAAAGGCGAGCCGCTTTGGAAGAAGCATCTCAGCGCGGGCAACACCAAGATGCGCAAGCAGAATATGTCTTCGCCTTCGCCGGTCACCGACGGCAAAAATGTTTGGGTGATGACCGGCACGGGAATTCTGAAGGCGTTCGACTTCGCGGGGAACGAGCTTTGGATGCGCGACGTGCAAAAGGACTACGGGCGCTTTGGTTTGAACTGGGGCTACGCGTCTTCGCCTTTGCTGTTTGAAGACGCGCTGTTTGTTCAAGTCTTGCACGGCATGCGAACAGACGATCCTTCGTACATCTTGCGCATCGACGCGAAGACCGGCAAGACTCTTTGGAGAGTCGAGCGCCCTACAAATGCGATAAGCGAATCGCCTGACTCGTACACGACCCCTGCGCTTCTGAGGTACGGGAAGAACGTCGAGATCGTGATCACTGGCGGCGATTGCGTGACCGGGCACGATCCAGCGACGGGCAAGGAATTGTGGCGCGCGAACGGTCTCAATCCCGACAACCATCCCAACTATAGAATCGTTGCGTCGCCGGTCGTTTTCGCAGACGTGGTGTACGCGCCCACAAGAGTAAAGCCGTTGCTTGCTCTTAAAGCCGGCGGGCGCGGCGATGTGACTGAATCAAACCGGCTCTGGGCGTTCGCCAACGGTCCCGATGTGCCGACTCCGGTGACCGACGGCAAGTATTTTTACGTCGTCGATGACCGGGGAATAATGTGGTGCCTCGACGCAAAGACGGGTCAGGCCATCTGGGGACCGCAGCGCATCAAGCCGGCAACCTATAGCTCATCGCCGGTGCTGGCAGATGACAAACTCTACGTCACCAACGAAGAAGGTCTGACGACGGTGTTGAAGGCGGGCCCGAAGTTTGAAGTGCTAGCCGAAAACAATTTGAACGATTACACGCTGAGCTCGCCGGCTGTTTCGGATGGGCAGATATTCATGCGAACCGCTCAGTATCTGTATTGCATTGGCAAACGAGTCTCGAAATAGTTCGCGGTTCAGGGTTCAGGGTTCAGAGTTCAGGGTTCGGGGTTCAGGGTTCAGGGTTCAGGGTTCGGGGTTCAGGGTTCAGGGTTCGGGGTTCAGGGTTCAGGGTTCACAGTTTAGGGTTCAAGGTTTAGGGTTCAGAAGTCGAGGTTTGCTGTTCAGTTTGTGTCCAATATCCAACTCGGAACCCTGAACCCTGAACCCTGAACCCTGAACCCTGAACCCGGAACTCTCTTTTTGCGGAGAAAAACATGATCAGGAAACAGTTAACCGCTCTCTTTTTCATCGCGCTGCTAATGACGACTGCGATGGCGCAAAGTAACTGGGCGCAGTTTCGCGGCCCCGGTTCGCTCGGCGTCGCCGAAGATCCAAACCTCCCGGATAAATGGAGCACGACCGAGAACGTCGCGTGGAAGACTGAGATTCCCGGAACCGGCTGGAGCTCGCCGGCCGTCTGGGGCGACAGCATTTTTGTGACTTCGGTCGTAAGCTCGGTCGCAGGCGAACCGCCCAAGAAGGGTTTGTATTTCGGCGGCGAACGCAAACCGGCGACGGACATTCACACATGGACGGTCTACTGCGTGGACTTCAAGACCGGCAAGATTCGCTGGCAACAGGAAGTGAAGAAGGGCCCGCCCGACAGCCCACGTCACTTGAAGAACAGCTATGCGTCGGAAACTCCGGTGACTGACGGTGAGCGCGTCTATGCTTACTTCGGCAACGTCGGTCTGTTCTGCTTCGATATGAATGGCAAGCTGCTGTGGTCCAAGAAGTGGGGGCCATTCGCCACACGCTACGGTTGGGGAACCGCCGCCTCGCCGGTGTTGTACAAGGGCCGGGTGTACGTGGTGAACGACAATGACACCGAGTCGTTCATGATCGCCTTGAATGCAAAGACCGGCGAACAGATCTGGCGAGTCGAGAGAGAGCAGGGAACTAACTGGGCCACGCCCTACGTTTGGGAGAGCGGCTCGCGCACCGAGATCATCACGCCGGGCACAAAGAGAGTCCGGTCTTACGATTTGAACGGCAAATCGCTCTGGGAATTCACGGGCATGTCTTCGATTGCGATACCGACTCCGTTCTCGAAGTTTGGTCTGGTGTACATCGCATCGGGCTACGTGGGCGATCAGCTTCGGCCGGTGTATGCAATCAAACCGGGCGCGTCGGGTGACATCTCGCTCAAGCCCGGTGAGACCAGCAATGCGTTCATCGCGTGGTATCAGCCGCAAGCGGGGCCTTACAATCCGTCGCCGATTGTTTACGGCGATTATTACTACACGCTTTATGATCGCGGCTTTTTCACCTGTCACGACGCGAAGACCGGCTCGGAAGTCTACGCCAAAGTGCGAATCGATCCCGGGGTCAACGCGTTCACGTCGTCTCCGTGGGCTTACAACGGAAAGATCTTTTGCTTGAGCGAAGACGGCGACACGTTTGTCATCGAGGCGGGCAAGGAATACAAACTGGTTGGCAAGAACTCGCTCGACGAGATGTGCATGGCGACGCCGGCGATCGTGCGAGGGAGCTTGATCATTCGCACTGCGACGAAGCTTTATCGAATCACGAAGGGTGGAACTGGGAAGCCGTAAACGGCCGAAGGTCCGGCATCCGGAGAAACATTATGAAAAAGCTATATGCATTTCTGGCAGCCGCGATGCTGGTCGTAACGGCGCGCGCTCAGATTCAACCGGAGCAGCCGGCAATCTTCAACTTCACCCGCGTGAGCGATCAGTATTGCACGGGTGGCCAGCCAAAGCTCGAGGCGCTCGAGAAACTGAAATCGGAGGGCGTGAAGTCGATCATCAATCTCAGAACGCCCGGTGAGCATCGCGCCGCCGACGAAGAAGCCAAAGCAAAAGAACTCGGCCTGAAGTACTTCAACATTCCGGTTGTGTACCGCGACCCGAAGGATGAACAGGCCACTGAGTTTCTTAAGATAACCGATGATCCCGCAAACCGACCGGTCTTCATTCACTGCACCGCGGCGATTCGCGTAGGCGCGTTTTGGATGATTCGTCGAGTGCTCAGGGACGGTTGGACTGTTGAAGCCGCGGAGGAAGAAGCAAGGAAGATCGGTCTTCGCGAAGCGCCTCACCTTGTCGAGTTCGCGAAGGCGTACATCGAGAAGCATCGGAAGAAGTAGCTCTAGCCTGGCTCTCATGGCAACATGAGGTGCGACTGCTGCAGGTCTAGATCAAAGGTGTGAATCGTCGCCGACTGGCTTCGTAACAGCTGCTCTATTGTGCTGACGGGACAGTTTCCGACGCGCAGCCAGATGAACTTGGGAGGATGGCCGTGGAGCAGACTGCGTGCTTGGAAGTCTGAGTCCTTCGACGATCACGAAGCCATTTGCCCTAGCGTATTCCCAGATCTGAGTATCCGTCACATCACGCATTCCTAAATCTCGGATATGCGCACTTTCTGGATAGAGATCCTGCAACAGACGCGGCAGTCGCGGTGAAAGGTTCTGGTCAAAGAGGAGCTTCATGCTTGGAGGCTTGCAAGTTTCCGCTCTCGATCCGCCGCAAAAGCAAGACACGCACGAATATCGTTAACTGTGAGGTCAGGGAACTCATCCACAATTTCTTCTGGAGACATTCCTCCTGCAAGGTATTCCAACACATCCGTAACCGTCATTCGCGTGCCGCGGATACAAGGCTTACCACTGCGTTTGTCCGGCTCTATAGTGATGATCGTCGTGTAATCCATTGGCGGTTGAATCATAGCACAGTCATTATGCGACAGGTGTAAGACGCGCGAAGGTAATCACACTCCCGAATCAACGCGCTCCTGGGCGCGCTTTTTCTTTTTCCATAAGCCATCTGCGATAGCCGCTATCAACAACAGCAGAGTCAACACCGAGCAGGAAACGGCAAACACATCTGCGTAGCGAGTGTAAACGGTAACGGCATCGCCGGCGGCTTGTTCCGTTGTCTTGATCTTCCACGTTCGCGTCGCTGTCTCGAACATCGGAGTTTCCCCGTGCGCGATTCCATACGCATCTACTCGAGCCGCCAATCCCGAGTTCGTCACGCGAATCACCTCGATGTTGTTCTCCACTGCTCGAAAGATCGCCGCCGCCAACATCTGTCTGGGTTCTGAGGTCGGTCCGAACCACGCCTCGTTCGAAATCTGCACGAGCACGGATGCGCCGTCCCTTTTCATCCGCCGCGCGAGATCGGGTCTGGTTGCCTCGAAGCAAATCAAAGTTCCGAGCTTCGCTCGGGCGACCTCTGCAAGCGTCACATCTTTGCCCGGAGCTATCCCGCCTACCAGCGCCTTGACTCGATCCATGAATGGAAGCCAGCTTCGGCCCGGAATGTATTCGCCGAATGGCACAAGCGCGTTCTTGTCATACTCGGCAACCTTCTCGCCCGAGGGCGCGATCACGAGGGCGCTGTTATACAGAGCGTCACTAGCCCCGGCATCCGCGGGAATCCCCCACGCATTCAAGAGCAGATAGACGTTGTTGCGCCGCGCGAACTCGGCAAGCCTCCGCCTGACGGTTGGATCGCGATCGTATTCGAAGCTCATCGGCGACTCGGGCCAGATCACCAGATCGATCGCGTTTGTTTTTTCCTGAGTATTGTTCGAGCTGTTGGCCTGGATCGCCTGTTCGGACAGCAACACGTGACCGAGCAAAGTGTCGTCGACGAATTTCGAATCATCCCACGCGCCGTCGATTGGAACGTTAGGTTGGATGGCCGCCACCGACACCGAACCACTCTCGTCTGTCGAGGGCCTCAGCGATTCTCCATACAACACCGATACGACTGCGATCGCGCCGGCCGCCGTGAGCACGATGATGCCGCGTCTTCGTTCGAGATACACGAGCGAAAACACAAGCGCCGTGCTTGCCGCGACCATGATCGCGCTGACAAGGTATACGCCTCCAAATCGAGCGACCTGTATAACCGCCGGCTGGAACGCTTGCGAGTAGCCTAACGGATTCCAACCCATGCCCGTTGCTTTAAGGCGCAGCCATTCGCTAGCGGCCCAAATCAACGGCGCCGGCAATATCATCCAACTGCCAAACCGTTTTACGGTGATGCCCAACACACATGCGAACAGGCCGGTGAATATCCCAACCGCCGCCGAAAAAATCAGCAGGATCAGATAACACAACCAAAGCGAGATACCGCCGTAGTTGTGCATCGAATACGTGATCCAGTATGACGAGCCCGCGTAGAAAATCGTGCCGGTGACTGTGCCCAACGCAAACGATCGCCAGAACCTTCGCTCCCGCACGACGGCCAGGATCAATGGCGCCGTACCGACCCATCCCAGCGACCACAGATTCCAATCCGGGAACGCTAAGACGAGCAGCAATCCCGAAAAGATGGCAAGCGAAAGGTTGCTAATGAACGGCGCGGATTGCTGATAGGGCAGGACTCGAGCGAGTCGAAAGCGCGCGGCGAGCAAGTCTTCGCGAGCGTATACCGGAGGGACGGCTTCTTCGGAATGCTGAACGCGGAGCCAAGAATTGCGGATTGCGGATTGCGAATTGCGGATTTCGACTTTGAAGGTCATGCGCTTTAATGAATTTCCGAACAAGGCGAAGGTCTTCAATCCGCAATCCGCAATCCGCGATCCGCCGTTTCGTTCACCATCTCCGCCATAAACGAGCTTCGCACCAGCGGGCCTGAGAACACCGCTCGAAAGCCGAGCTGCTCACCGTATTCTCGATATTGATCAAACACATCGGGATGAATGTACTCTTCGACCGCGAGGTGCGCGCGAGTCGGTTGCAAGTACTGCCCGATCGTCACCACGTCCACCGCGTACGCGCGCAAGTCCCCCAGCAATCGTTCGACTTCATCGCGGCGTTCGCCAAGACCGACCATGAACCCCGATTTGGTCAGCACGCCTGGAGAGTAGCGGCGCGCTTCTCGAAGGACATCGAGCGATTGTTGATAAGCAGCTTGCGGGCGAACCGTGCGATAGAGCCGCGGCACCGTCTCAACATTGTGATTGAAAGTGTCGGGCGCGGCGTCTAGCACCGTATGAAGCGACTGCGAGTCTCCCTTGAAGTCAGGCGTCAACACTTCGATCTTCGATTGCGGCAATCGTGCGCGCACCGCTCGGATTGTTCTCGCGAAGTGCCCCGCCCCGCCGTCCGGGAGCTCATCGCGATTCACCGAAGTGATCACGACGTAATTCAGATTGAGCGCGGTCGCGGCTTCGGCGACTTGTTCGGGTTCGCGTTCGAGGGATTCTATCGCGAGGCCTCGTCCGGTCTTCACTGAACAGAAGCCGCAGCTCCGCGAGCATACGTCTCCGAGAATCATGAAAGTCGCCGCGCCTCGAGCGAAGCAATCGTTGCGATTCGGACAGCGAGCTTCTTCGCACACCGTGTGAAGCCCGCGCGTGCGCAGCATCTTCTTCAGCTCGTGATCGGCGGCCACGTTTCGAATCGGCTTGCTCAGCCATTCGGGTAATCGCTGCCGCGAACTCCCGATCGACGTTTCTATCTGGATCAACATGCTTGAAGTTGGTTCAGCGTTCAGAGTTCCGCGTTCAGAGTTCCCAGTTTGTCGTCGCACCGTTCTTTGAGACCATTTCTAACCAGAAACCCGGAACCCGGAACCCGAAACCCTGGACGCTGAACCCTGAACCCTCAGTTTCCCGTCCATGGAAGAATCATCACGCCCTTGAACCCCTGACCCGAAAGCTCGGTCGCTACCTGTTGAGCGTCCTCGCGACTCTGATATGGACCGATGCGAACTCGATACAGCGTGTCCGTGCCGGTAGGGTTTTGTGTGTAAGCGCTCGCGTATTTTTTCTTTAGCTGGGCGGTCAACTCGCTCGCTTTTTCAGCGGTGCCGAATGACGCTCCGACCTGAACGACATAACGCGTGTCGCTTGAAGGTTGCGGCTGAGGCGGCTGCGTAGTCAGATTGGGCGGCGTTGACCTTGCCGCTTGCGAATTCTGATTCTGGGCATTCTGGTTTGCTGCGCGGCTCTGATTTGCGTTAGCCGCCGTGTCCTGCTTGACGACGTAGAGTCCGGCCCAAAACGCGCCCAATAACAGTCCAACTCCGATGATGAAAATTGCGATGACTTGCTTGTTGCTCATTGTCAGCACCCCGGTTTCGGTTGTGGTCACCCTCCTGCCAGGGCCTTCTATTCTAGTGGCTGCCAGTCTCAGGCGAAAGCCGGATACAGATCCGCGTCCATCCGTGAATAAGAGCCACGCTCGTCTCGCTGAAGTTATGTGAGCGGCCCGTGATGATCGACGGCAGACGAGGCATCGCGCGAAACGGCTTCGACCTCGAGAGTAATCCCGTGCAGGTCAATAACTCTGATAGCTTCGCCGCGCGCAATGCTCACTCGCGAGGCCGCGAGCCAGAGTTCACCACGCACGAAGACTGCGCCTTCCGGCCCGATGTCAGTTTCGGCGCGGCCGGTCAGCCCAAGAATTCCGCCGGAGCCGGGAAATCCCTTTGCGCGCCGGGCTCGACGAATTATCCCGGGCATCAGCGCCCACCTGTGACCTATGCTTATCAAATGAATCAATGTTCTCCTGACAATGATACTGGTTCAGGGCTCGAGCGTAACATCGTAGTTCGTGATGAACTCGAGGAACTTCGAAACCTCGATGATGTCTTTGCCGACGAATCTTATGCTGTGCGAATCGGTGCGTTGGACGATCGGTAAGTAAGCCAACAGCTCCGAGGGCCGGTAGGATTTGAACCGCACATCGAGCGTCACCGGGTATTTCAGCTTATAGGGTTTGAACTCTTTGATTCGCGCGATCGCTCGCTTGGTCTTCTCGCGAATCACCGCGTAGGCCGCCGCCGGAGTCAGCGTCTTTGCGGAGTGAAAACTGATCGCCCACTTGACCGTCGCGCCTTCGATGTTGCCAAGAAGGTCACTCGCTTCCTTCACTATCGCATCGTCGCCGGAAATCATGATGATCGGGACGTTGAAGTGGCCGGCTATCGCGGCGTTGATTCCTGCTTCGGGCATCGAAGTCCCGTTAAGCCGAACATCCGCCAGCCTAGCGCTTGAAATCGTGTGCGCGCGAACACCGGTCATGTTGGTTGTGCTTGTGTGATATCCGAGAAAGATCACGCCGTCGAATGTGTCGTCGATGCCTTCCATCATCATCAGCGGACGTGGCCACGAACGCACGATGGTGACGTTGCCGGGCAGCTTCTCGATCAGGATGTTCTCGCCGTTGCCGTGCGAATCGCTGATCACGACGTCTGTAGCGCCTGCCTCGAAAGCGGCTTCTACGGCTGCTTTCACCTCTTCGGTCATGAATTCGCGAAAGCGGTTGTACTCGAATCCCTGGGGTCCGAGTTGATCGCCGGTGACCGCTCCGACGACGCCTTCCATGTCCGCGGAGATATAGATCTTCAGCTTGCGGTTTTGCGCGTGAACCGTGGGCAATAAAGCGATCAGCGATGAGACCAGAGCCATGCACACAATGCGATTCTTCATTTGCTCTCTCCTAGTCAGTGCTCGCCTGCAAGCGGCGCTGAATGGCTGCACAATGGGATGCCAGCGAGGGGCGCGCACGGAGGCACGCCCGTACATGGCGGTCAAAGGCCGAGTTGTATCTCAATCTCACGGATGCGCATCGTAAGCTTCAACAATTCAGAATCGGTCGTCGGCTCGCCGCGCGCGACTTTGTCACAGCGCCAGAGCAAGAGTGACAGTTCTCGCTCATCCATCTTCGAACGCCGCGAGGCAGCGCTTGCCAGCTTTTGATTGTCGGTCCCCGGCGGAACCGCGCTGTAGCGGCACAACCGTTTGCGAAACTCGGAGTAAATATTCTCCATCGCAAGATCAGTGGCCTCGGCGAGCCGCGTGATGTTGGCCATCGATGAAACAAATTCGAGATTGGTCGTGCGACGCTCGCGCTTCAAGGGCAGCGGGCGGCCAAACCTGCGGCCGAAGCTGTAGACAACGAGCACGGCGATCAATCCCGCTTGCGCCATCATCCAGGGAACCGGCGTGCCTCGAAAATAAGACATCAGCCCTCCGCCGGTCGTCGAAGAGCCGTACCCGTGATGGAATTCATCAAACGCAATTTTTCCCGCGGGCCTTTCGTTGATCAGGTTCATCGCAAGCATCACATTATCCGCTTCACCAATACCGTTGTTGGCGACAACGTGCGGGTCACTCAGCACCACGACTCGACCCTTGCCAACTTCGGCGTCCGCCAATACCGCGGCCTGTTCATCCCCGATGTGATAAGTGGCTGAGCGGCTGTCGACTTTTACTCTTTGAGACTGATCAGACAACGCCAGGCGTTGGACGTTTCGCGTCAACGGAGTAGGTTGCAACGGATGCACCTGTGATTTTGAGTACGCGCGTTCGGTTTGAATATTCGCATCGCCGATCCTTATGTCTATTTCGCGATCGATGATGATCAGCAATCCGCCGGCTTCCACCCACTTGTTCAGCGCGGCAAACTCCTCGTCGCCGGGGTTGTGAGTTGGCGGAATAGCAATCATCACGAGCGTTCCGGGTTGGTGATCCTGTAACTCGGTAAACGGTTTTTCAAATCGCGTGACTGGATAGTGACCTTCTTCCAGCAACGAGTAGTAGGCCTGAGTGCCGTAAGGCGTCGTGCGGTAAGAGGAACGATTGCCGGAATCTTCGTTCTCGCCGGCTGCGCTGTTATCAACGAAGAAGACAAAGTTGAGCGCAACGACGATCATGAACAAGGCTATGATCAGGAGGGTTGCGCTCGCGTTTCGTTTCATTCCAATTGGTTTCTGGTTTCTGGTCTCTGGTTTCTGGTTCTGTCATCGCAGGAGCCAACCATAAACCAGAAACTAGAAACCAGAAACCGGGAGCTATTTCACATTGAACAACGCGTGAGGCACGTCTTCGAGCTGCCAGCCGCTTCCCGTGCGAGTGAGCACATACACCGCGGTGCCGGCCTGGTCCTTACCCTCGCTTCGAACCTTGAGCGACACATCAACGACTACGCGATTGGCATCAATCTGCTCAACGCGCAGAATCTCGGTTGTCCACAACGCGGGCCGCGTCAGAGTCAGACCTTGCACAAACCGTTTTAGATTGTTCCTGATTACCAGCGTGAAAAGCTTATCCGAAGCCGGCTCTTTGATCGCCGCGTCGAGCGCAGTGATGTAGGCGCGAACCGATTCATCAACCGGCGGCGCATTGCCGGCGGCGCGTTCGGCCTGGATCAACTGTTCGCGCGCGGCAAGCTGTGCCGCGGCTTCATCGGCTTCAACGGACGCGGCTCGAAACTGTTTCACGGCTTCGGCGGCCTGGTTGCGGGCGAGCGCAGCCTGACCAAGCGTTATCCGGGCCCAGGCGAGAGCCGAACCCACAGGCGGATCGCTCTTGATCGCCGAGTTCGCTTCGCTCGCGGCCTCTTCCATTTTCTTCTGCGCGGCAAGCGAGCGAGCCAGCCAACTGTGCAACGCCGGATTCCGAGGATCCGATCGAACGGCTTCTCTCAGTTTCGTTTCGGCTTCGGCGTATTGAGTCTTGTTGAATGCAGCAATGCTCTCGTTCATTAACGTCTGAGCTGATGTGCGCGTAGTCTTTGAGTCGGCGTCGCGCGCATCATTATCGTAGTTGCTTTGAATGATCAGCTTTTCCGGATCGACTTCGACGAAGGCGATTTTCTCGGCCGTGTTGATTTCCGCAGTCGCCAGGCTCTCGGACTGGACCAGCACGGACGCGGTCATCTGCTTGCCCGACGCGGTGGTGGCCAGCACGTTCACGCGAACATCACCCGTGCCCAGATTGCGCAGGTTGATTCGCTGTGTGCCCGGTTTATCCGACGGCAGCGCCGCGCCGATGATTATGTCGGGCTCGACGATCGAATCAACCCATTGCTGAAATATTTTTTCCACTTCGGGCGACGCGCCTTTGACGAGTTCGGCACGCAGGTCGTCTATGGTTACTATGCGAGTTTGCGCGCCGGAGAAAACCGACTTGATAGCCGTGAGCAGCTTGTCGCGGCCTGCATTCTCGGCGAGCAGCCTGAATACCAGAGGTCCCTTGTTTAGAACCGCGGCGCTGTAGTTCGGCAGCAAAACAGTTTGCAGCCCAAGCTCGGCGTCGCGGCCCGATTGCGCGACCGGCGTGTAGCCCCATCGCATTCGAGTGAACACATCGCTCGCGGCCGTTCTACCGAAGCGATCTTCGAAATACAACGCCGCAATATAACGCGGCAACGAGTCTGCAAGAAACGCCGCGCTTCGAGGTTTCACGGGCGTGCGATTCTCTTGTGAAGATCTCGCTTCTTGTCCGCGCAAACGCACGCGGCCTTCGAGCCACATTCGCGCGATCGCATCGGCAAGCACTTCAATCGTCCCCGCGCTGAGCGTGTCGCGCCGAAATACCTGTTCGCCGAGAACCAGCACACCCGGTTCCGACAAGTTGCCCGCGCGCACCGACGATATTATTCGAAAGGTCGCACCCGTCGCGGGCGGCCCAAGCGTGCGCGTCAGGAAGTCGATCACCTTGCCGGCTTCATCGCCGAGGCGCGTGATGATCGCTTGTGAGTCGGCCGACACGGCGGTGATCCCGGGCTGAACATAGATCTCGACTTTCAATCCACTGCGTTCGGAGATAATCGGTTGATCGAAATTCCCGGCGACAACCAGCGGCAGCGAATTGAGCGGCTGCTCGAATGTGGAATTCTGCGCGTCTCCCTTGAGCGTGCCCGCCGCAAGCGCACGGAACTTGCCACCCTGCGTGGTGCTCAGCGTCAAGGTGAATGGCGCGGTCGTCGGGCCATACAGCGTGAACATCGTGGAAGGCATCGGGAACCACATCGACTCGGGAGTCAGCAGCACCTCGCCCGTGTAGATGTGAATGAGCGCGGTCGATTCCGGAGCCTCGATGCGATAGCTCATCTCGACTGTTGCTTTGCCGCCTGCGTCGATCGAAGAGGCGGGCGTGATGGTTATCTGCGAGAGAGTATTGATGCGGCGATCGTCGGCGGTTTCGACGGTGGCGGACGCGCCGTTGACAGTTGCCGAAGCGACCTTCGCGAGTTTAGTCAGCCGGAAGAAGAGCTTCGATTTGGGAGACTGCGCGAGGTTGGTTATGCTGAGTGAGGCTCGCACATCGACGGCGCTCGCGCCAGCGTCGATGCGAGCGTTGATGTTGTAGCGATCAACTTCGACTTCCTGCGCCGCCGCCCCCATTGCACATACTGCTGTAATGAAAAGAACCGAGATGAATTTCTTGAGCATCAGATCAAACCTTCTATGCCAGGTTGGGAGATCGGGTGACTCTCTTTGTCTACGCGCCTTCTATTTCTTGCAAGCGCTTCCGCCAGACTACTGGATTGCGACGTAGATGCATAATCGCAACGATGACAATTGTGTCGCCCTCGACTAGATAGATCACCCCGTACGGAAACCTATTCAACAGAAACCGTCTGGCGTTTTGCGAGAACTGGCGGCCAGGCGTCCGGGAACTGCGCGATGCTCTCGGTGGCCTTCTTGACTTCATCGTTGAATTCGCGGCCCAGCCCCGATCGCTTTCCGTTGTACCAGCGGACAGCCTCGCGCAGCTCAGATCGAGCGGAGCTCAGAAATCGGACCTTCAATCAGCCTCCGCATCGAGCTCCTGAAAAACCTCTTCCGCTGGAATCGCGATCAAATCCCCCCGACGGTACGCGGCGATACGGCTCTCCGCCTCAGCCGCCCACAACGCGTCGATACGCGCGTCAGTATCGGGAGCCAGGCTCTCGATCAGGCGTTCAGCAAGGTCAGCGCGTTCGGGAGAAGGAAGCCTCAAAGCTTGCTCAAAGATTCTCTCAGCCTGTTCCGACATCGTAGTTCTCCTGCCAAACGATACTAGCGTCTCGAATGAATCACGAGAGTCTCGTGCTCGCCGTGCCTCAGACCTCGGCAACCCAGTTACTTCAACGCATCGCGAACGAGCTCATGTATAGCCTTCAACTTCACGAGCAGCGGTTCGAGCCTCGCAAGCGGCAAACTGTTCGGGCCATCCGAAAGCGCCGCCGCCGGATTGTCGTGCACTTCCATGAATACACCATCCACTCCGCACGCCACACCCGCGCGCGCCAGGTATTCAATAAACTGGGAATCGCCGCCGCTTGCCGAGCCCAGTCCTCCGGGCCGCTGAAGACTGTGAGTAACATCGTGCACAACCGGATACCCGAACTCTCGCATGATCGGGATGCCGCGAAAATCGACGACGAGATTGTTATAGCCAAAACTCGTGCCGCGCTCAGTTATCATCACCCGCTCGTTGCCTTGCGAGGTGGCCTTCTCGATCGCGTGCTTCATATCGCCGGGCGCAAGGAACTGACCCTTCTTGATGTTCACCGCGCGCCCCGAACGGGCGGCTTCGACGATCAAATCCGTTTGTCGCGAGAGGAACGCGGGAATCTGAAGCACATCGGCGACTTCGGCGGCCGCTTGCACCTGGTCCGTCGCGTGAACATCGGTAAGGATCGCAACACCCGCCTCGCTTCGAACACGACCGAGTATTTTCAGAGCTTCTTCGATTCCCAATCCGCGATGAGCGTCGATTGAAGTGCGATTCGCCTTGTCGTAAGACGATTTGAAAATGTATGGCACTCCGACTCGATCGGTTATCGTGCGGATCGCGTCGGCCATTTTGAGCGCGTGGGATTCGCTCTCGACGAGGCAGGGCCCGGCAATCAGGAACAGCTCCGGGCCGCCAACTTCGACATCTCCGACTTTGAAGGGTTTGACCGCGACAGGCATAAATGAAGGCTTATTCTACACGGCGGCGCTTGGAATATGAAAGAGAGACAGTAGGCAACATCTGTATCCAGCGCGAACGACTCACCTCAGGATGCCGGCTTGGCGTCGGCCAGCCTGGATTGCCAACACGCTTGAAATTCGAGTAGGTATTCGGGAGTGTCCCCGGGTCGAAAGTAGCTTAACGTGAGAGTTCAAAAGCGAAGTCGTATTCGAACGTTGTGAGTTGGTTCCAAGCGGCCCTTCGCGACGGCAAACGCTATGCTTCCACTCCGGAGGAACATCGGCTCTCTTCTTCCGAGATCATTCTTCCTCCTCCTTTAATTTTGCAAGCACCGCGAAATCCTCGAGCGTAGTCACGTCGCCCTTCACTTCGCCGCTGGTTGCAAGCTCGCGCAGCAAGCGCCGCATGATCTTTCCGCTTCTCGTCTTCGGCAGCGCGTCGCTGAAGCGAAGATCGTCGGGTTTCGCCAGCGCGCCGATCTCCTTCGCAACCCATCGGCGCAATTCTTCCTTCAACTCATCCGACGGTTCATTGCCCATCTCCAGCGTCACGAACGCAGAGATCGCTTGACCCTTGATCTCGTCGGGCCGCGCAACGACCGCGGCTTCGGCTACCTTGGGATGGGCCACCAGAGCCGATTCCACCTCCATCGTCGAGAGCCGATGACCCGACACGTTAATCACATCATCCACCCGGCCCATGATCCAGAAGTAGCCGTCCTGATCCTTTCGAGCGCCATCGCCCGCGAAATACACGCCTGGAATGTCGGACCAGTACTGACTGACGTAGCGGTCCGGATCGTTGAATATCGTCCGAAGCATCGAAGGCCACGGGCGCTTGATCACCAGCAGTCCGCCTGAACCCGCTGGCACCGGCGTGCCGTCTCGATTAACCACATCGACGATCACGCCCGGAAACGGGCGAGTCGCCGAACCCGGTTTCGTCGCAATCGCGCCAGGCAGCGGTGTGATCATTATCATCCCGGTTTCGGTCTGCCACCACGTGTCGACAATCGGGCAACGCTCGCGGCCGATGACTTCGCGATACCACATCCACGCTTCGGGGTTGATGGGCTCGCCGACAGTTCCAAGCAAACGAAGTGAATTCATCTCATAGCGGCGGGGCCACTGCTCGCCCCACTTCATGAAAGCGCGGATTGCTGTCGGCGCAGTGTAGAAAACATTCACCTTGTGACGTTCGATCATTCGCCAGAAGCGATCGGGCTCGGGATGGTTGGGAGCGCCTTCGTACATCACGGTCGTCGCGCCGTTTTGCAATGGGCCATAGACGATGTAGCTGTGCCCCGTCACCCAACCGATGTCCGCGGTGCACCAGTAGACGTCATCGTCTTTCAAATCGAACACCCACTTCGCGGTGATGTAAGTTCCCACCGAATAGCCGCCGGTTGTGTGAACCACGCCCTTCGGTTTTCCGGTGCTGCCTGATGTGTAGAGTATGTAGAGCGGATGTTCAGCATCGAGCGGCTCGGCTTCGCAGTTGTCCGAAGCGTCAGCCATCACTTCGTGCCACCAGTGATCGCGGCCCCATTCCATTTTGACTTGCGAGCCAGTGCGCTTATAGACAATCACAGTCTTGACCGAGGGGCACGCCGGCAGCGCTTCATCGACAGTCGCTTTCAACGGGATCTCTGCGCCGCGGCGATACGCTCCGTCCTGGGTAATGACTGCCTTGCACTCGGCGTCGTTGATTCGATCAACCAACGCATTCGCGGAGAATCCTCCGAACACAACCGAGTGCGCCGCTCCGATCCGCGCGCATGCGAGCATTGCGATTGGAAGCTCCGGAGTCATGCCCATGTAGATCGCGACCGTGTCGCCTTTCGCGATGCCGAGCGACTTCAAAACGTTTGCGAACTTCGAGACTTCGATCAGCAGTTGTTGATAGGTGAATGTTCGGACTTCGCCGGGCTCGCCCTCCCAGATGATCGCGGCTTTGTTCCTCCGCCAGGTCGCTACGTGTAGATCGAGACAGTTGTAAGAGAGATTGATCCGGCCGCCAACGAACCATTTTGCCCAGGGCGGGTTCCATTCTAGGACGCGGTCCCATTTTCGAAACCAGTGAAGCTCCTCGGCGATGCGTCCCCAGAACGCTTCGGGATTCTCTTCGGCCTCGCGATAGAGTTGCTCGTATTGTTCGAGGCTTTTGATGTGAGCTTGTTGGCTGAACTCGGCGGCAGGTTGAAAGACGCGGGTTTCTTTGAGTATCGAATCAATGGACTGCGACATCCGGGCTGTTCTCCGTGAGCGATTAAGATAGCTGCAAGAACTAGAAAGTATCACAAGGGAAAGGGCGGCTCAACGAGTTGCCATGCGGGTTCTTTGCGTCCTGCCGGCTCTTGGCGTCTTTGCGCGGAAGCTGTCTTGGAGTCGGCGTTTCGCGCAAAGTCGCCGGGACCCGCAAAGACGCAAAGAGCCGCAGCTAGTTCTCATTGGAAAATCGCTTTGACCGAACAGTGGAAGCCTGGCAAGAGCGGCGTGGATAACACATCGCGAACGCCGAGTGTGGCAGTCAGCTTGAGCCTGGCCGTGCGAAAGATCTGAACCGTCTGACGCTGGGGATCAAGAATACAATATTCTTTCACTCCGTACTTTTTGTAGAGCTGCCGCTTTGCGTGCTCGTCGCGGCGCCGATTCTCGGTTCCCGGAGAAAGAATCTCGATAATCAACTCAGGCGCTCCAGTTATTCGATCTCCAGTCGCTATCTCTTTGCCCCGTTCGTAGCTGACGTACACGAGGTCGGGGATAACGCCGCTGAAGTCGCTGAAGATCACGCCGGGTCCGGGGAGGATCTCTCCAACAGGGTTTTCTCCAAGATATCGCGTGAAAACAGAAATTACATTTACGACGGTCCTTTGATGAATCACGCTGGGTGCACGGGACACGAAGAGTTCTCCCTCGATAAGCTCATAGCTAACACAGAGAGTGTGGTTTTCAAAAGTGACATAACTGCGACTTGTTCATTTACTGAAAGCGGCGCGGAGACCCTGGCTTAGTCAATTTCCTGCTGCTTTGCACTTCTCTTCAACGAGCCGCTTGAGCGCAAGTGCGTCCTGATTATTCAGATCGATCTGCAGCGACTTGTCGAGCGATGCCTGAGCTCCCGCGCAATCGTTCTTCAACACCGCAATCCTTCCGAGCAGCACGTGAGCGGCGACCAGTTTCGGATTCCAAAACACCGCGGCCTTCAGCGCATTCATCGCGCGATCGAAGTCGCCTTTTCTTTCATACACCCGGCCCATCAACAAGTGCCCTTCGAAGTCCTGCGGCGCGACCTGCAGGAGCTTGCCCAGTGCCGCGAGCGAGTCTTCGTCGCGTCCCGCAAGAAAGGCAGTGCGCGCCGACTCCATCAACTGGTCGGCTTGCGGGGACATCGTGGTTATTCGAGTCTGCGAGTTCAGCCGCTCGTCCTGCTCGCGCTTGTAGCGATAGTAATTGATCTTGCTGAAGGACGGCTTCATCCGCGCAAGCTGCGGCATGCCTTTCGTCTCCCACTGCGCAAACGTCGTCAGCAGCTTCTTCGCCTGATCGGCAGCAGCGGTAGCGCCCGCCTGATCGCCCGCGAGCGATTTACTCAGAATGTAAAACGCTTCGCCGTCCGAAGCCCTCAGCTTTGTCTCAGTCCTCAGAGTTGCCGCCGCGTTTGCGTAGTCCTTCTGCAAAAAGTAAGCGTAGCCCAGATTGAAAAGCGTGTCGGTGTCGCGCGGCGCGGCGTCGGTTGCCGGCTTCAGATGATCGATCGCTTCCTTGTATTTCTTTTGCTTGATCAGCAACGCGCCGATGTTGTTATAGACCTCAAACAGCGGAAGCCTTGCGGCGAGTTTCTGCTGCGTCGCAAGCGACTGATCGGTTTGCCCGAGCGCGTCCTGGGCGACGCCCACGTAGAACTGCGCTTCGTCGTAACGCGCGTTCTTGTCGTCGACTAGCGCGAGTTGTTCGAGCGCTTCTTTGTACTCGGCGGCTTCAAAGTGAATGCGGCCAAGCTCGAATACCGCCGGGATGTACTGGCTCTTCGTCTTGTCGAGAAACTCTTTGATGGCTCGCTGAAGAAAGCCAACTCGCGCGTCGCGATCGTGAGTGAGAGTAGCCTTGATGAAGTTTTCGAACGCTCCGATCGGCGCCACGGTCGCGTCGGTGGTGATTTGATCGCGCGAAAACGGAAGCGCCGGGTTGTGTTGGTACAGAATCTCGTACGCGAGATCGCCCTGCAGCTTTTGCAATTCAACCAGCGGAGCGCCTCGATTGTACTCCTTGCCCGCAAGCCGGCCTTCGCGGATGTCAACCACCCGAGCCGTGATCGTAATAGTGCTGTCGCGGCCTTCGCCTGCGATTCGATAGGTCCCCATCACCACGAGGTTCGCGCCCGCGCGTTCGGCGATCTTAATCATCGTCGCGCGCGTCAGAATCGCTGTGGGCGGAAGTCCTTCCTGTTTGTACGCGACATTGCGTTCGTCGGGCCGGATCGCAACCAGACCGGGTTTGTCGAGGAGATCGGCGAGCGTGGCGGCAAAGCTCTCGCCTACCCAGTTGTATTCAACACGCCCTGAGAGATTTTCGAAGGGCATGGTCACGATCGTGTCGGTGGCAGACGCGGAAGCGGAAAGCGCGCATCCGAACAAGAGGATGAAAAATAGAACCGCGGATCTCATCATGGTTAAGTCAATTTAGCCGGTGATCAGGTTAATAAGGATTTCTCAAGCGCATTCTCATTGTCCATGCCGCTTGCACTGGCTGTCAACATAAGCGGTTCCCGCGCTAGAGAGTCACAGCTTGCAACGATCCAAGCCGTATGATAAACACTCAGTGTCTTAATTTTACTAATTGAGCGCAGGATTAAAGAGGGGTTATGAGAGGAAAGCTTGCGATATTCATCGATGGAAATAATCTATTTCATGCGGCAAGGTCCGTTGGGGTTGAGATTGACTACGCCAAGTTCTTGAACTTTCTCCGCGCGGATGCTCCGTTGCTTCGGGCGTTCTTTTACACGGGAGTCGACGAGAAGGCCGAACGCCAACAGGGGTTTCTGCTTTGGATGCGGCGCAACGGATATCGAGTAGTCGAGAAGGAACTGAAGACCTACGCCGACGGCACCAAGAAAGCCAATCTCGATGTGGAGATCGCGGTGGACATGCTTTCGCTGTGTGATAAGTATGACACCGCGGTGCTTGTATCAGGCGACGAGGACTTCTCCTACGCGATCAACGCAATCGCTTACAAGGGAGTGCGCGTCGAGCTGGCGGGGTTCCGCAGCAACACCAGCCCTCGATTGATTGACGTCGCCGATCAGTTCATCGAATTGGATTCTCACATCGAAGAGATCACCAAGGCGGAGAGCCGTTATAACCACAGCGGCAACCATCATTCAGGCAGTCATTACATCCAACGAAACAGCGGCTCATTCACGCGAGTGCAGGACGACGAGGAAGTTGAAGCGAATCGCGAGGCCGCAGTCGAACGTTGACTGGGCTCCGGGTGATTCATAGTTCCGGGTTTAGGGTTCCGGGTTTAGGGTTCGGCGCTCAAGTCTGAACTCGAAAATCTCAGCCAACTTCATGCACGCCGAACCTAAGTCTGAATCTCAAATTTGAAATTTCGAATTTGAGATATTTGAGATCTCAAATCCGCAATTGCTTTCGCTGCCAGCTCGACAATCACTTCCTAGATAATCCAGCCGGCGCATTCGCTCTTTCGGCGGAGACGTCCGTGCGTATGCACCGGACGCGATGGCCCGCGCCAATTTCAATCAGCGGCGGCTTCGCGAGTTTGCATTCGTCGATCGCGATCGGACACCGCGTGTGAAAGCGGCAACCGTCAGGCGGATTGATCGGCGTCGGAACATCTCCTTCGAGGTGAACGCGCTCGCGAGTTGCTCTCGGAACAGGCACAGGGATCGAAGCCAGCAACGCCTGCGTGTACGGATGCAGCGGATTCGCGAAGATTTCTTCGGTGTCCGCCTCCTCGACTATCTCACCCAGGTACATCACCGCAACGCGATCCGATATGTGCTTGACCACCGCAAGATCGTGCGCGATGAACAAGTACGTCAGATTGAATCGCTGCTGAAGGTCGCGAAGGAGATTCAGAATTTGCGCCTGAATCGAAACATCGAGAGCCGAAACTGCTTCATCGCACACGATGAGTTTCGGTTCGAGCGCGAGAGCGCGCGCGATGCCAATCCGCTGGCGTTGACCTCCCGAAAACTCGTGAGGGTAACGGTTGGCGTGTTCCGAACGGAGACCAACCAGATCGAGCAACTCGGCTACGCGTTCTCGCGCTCGTTGCCGCGCCGGTCCGTTGTGTGTTTTGTCACCGTCGCCGTCCGAGAGAATCCCGTGGACCAGAATTGGTTCCGCGATCATCGCCCCAACGGTCATCCGCGGGTTGAGTGATCCATACGGGTCCTGAAAGATGATCTGCATCTCGCGCCGCAACTTGCGCATCTCGCCTTCACTGAGCGCAAATAAATCGTGTCCATCGAAAATCACTCGGCCCCCAGTCGGTTCAACCAATCGTAAGACCGTTCGCCCAGTTGTAGTCTTGCCGCACCCGGACTCGCCTACAAGCCCGAGCGTCTTTCCGCGCGGGATCGAAAACGATATGCCATCGACGGCTCGCACGTAGCCGACGGTCTTGGGCACAACGCCTTTTCGAATCGCGTAGTGCTTGACCAGGTTTTCCACAATCAGCACGTCGTCTGCCATGAGGATCAATAGAATATCGCAGGACGTATGAACTTACCCAGCCGGTTGCGAGTTGTGAAAGGAGGTCGTGACGAAACGATCAGAAATGAAGCGCTATCTGGTCATAAGTGGCGCAGTAGGCCTCGCATCTTCGGCAATCGCGATCTGGTGTGCAATCAACTGCTTCGCCTTGTTCAGGTTCTCGAGCATATTGGAACGATAGAGCGGTTTGCCGATCACGATGTCCGCCTTCCCGCTTGCGTCCATCACTGAGCCATCGGGTTGGGTGAGCATCGTCCACAGAAGAATAGGTATCTTCGCGCTCGCGGGTCGGGCCTTGATCTTGTCGATCAGGCTGAAGCCGCTTTCGCCCGGCATCATCGCGTCGGTGATAACGATATCAGGCGCATCACTGACGATGATTCGCAAAGCCTCATCCGCGCTGAAAGCAGATATCAGAACGTACTCTGTGTTGCGAAGGAACAGGTCCATCATCTCGTGTGTGAAATTATCATCATCGACCAGCAATAGCCGGTATTTTGATGAACCCGAGATGTCTGGTTGTTGTTGTCCATCGCTGTTACGCGAGCGCTGCCCCTTCTTGCATGGCAACGGAGCAGCCAAAGCTAAATCGTCAGCAAGCAGTATCGGCGTCTGAAGTATGGGGAGATAAACCACGCGCTCACGAGCAGGCGTGGGTCCATCGGCGACGAATCAAGTCGCAACGATTTAACCGTTAGACCGAGCCGGGCGCCTGGAGCCCCACCTCTTCCGCGAAGTGACACGCCGAGAAATGACCCGGCGCCAGCTCGCGCAAGGGCGGCTCTGTCAGGCACTCGTTTTTCGCAAGCGGGCAACGAGTTCTGAACCGGCAACCCGATGGGACATCGAGAGGACTGGGAACAGAGCCCGGTATCACATCGAGCTGGCTTCGCTTTCCAGTGAGCGCCGGAAGCGAGCGAAACAATCCGTGGGTGTACGGATGCATCGGAGTTTCAAACAGCGAGACAACCGGCGCCGATTCGACGATTTTTCCCGCATACATCACGGCCACGCGATCGCAGGTTTCTGCTACCACGCCGAGATCGTGCGTGATCAATAACACCGCCATCTTCAATTCGCGTTGAAGCTCGGCCAGCAGCGCGAGTATCTGCGCCTGAATCGTCACATCGAGCGCGGTTGTCGGTTCATCCGCGATCAGCAGCAGCGGACGGCACACCAGCGCCATCGCAATCATCGCGCGCTGTTTCATCCCGCCCGACAGTTGATGCGGATAGTCGTGAAAGCGGGTCTCAGGCGAAGGTATGCCCACGCGCCGCAGCATGTCGATTGCTGCGTCGCGCGCCTGCAGCTTCGAGATTTTCTCGTGCTCGCGAATCGACTCGGTGATCTGCGCGCCGATCGACATGATTGGATTCAGCGATGACATAGGCTCCTGAAAGATCATCGATATCAAGTTGCCTCGGACCCGGCGCATCGCCTTTTCGCCAAGCGAAATAAGATCTTCTCCGCGAAAGATGATCTGTCCGCCGCCGTACTCGGCCGGAGGTGAGGGCAGGAGCTTGAGAATCGAGTACGCGGTCACTGATTTCCCGCATCCGCTTTCGCCAACCAGCCCCAGCGTTTCGCCGGCAGCGATCTCGAAGCTCACGCCGTCGACCGCGCGTGCGTCTCCGTCTTCAGTGCGAAAGTGGACGCGCAGATCGGACACTGAAAGCAAAGGCGGATTGAGGATTGAGGATTGAGGATCGAGGATCGAGGATTGAGGATCGTGAATTTGAGATTTCAAATTTGAGATTTCAGATTTGTGATTCGAGGTGTCAGGCCGCTGATTGAGGATTGAGGATTGAGGATCGTGAATTTGAGATTTCAAATTTGAGATTTCAGATTTGTGATTCGAGGTGTCAGGCCGCTGATTGAGGACTGCGGAATGCGGATCTGAAATTTGAGATTTCAAATTTGAGATTTCAGATTTGTGATTTGAGGTGTCAGGCCGCTGATTGAGGACTGCGGATTGCGGATCTGAAATTTGAGATTTCAAATTTGAGATTTCAGATTTGTGATTTGAGTTGTCAGGCCGCTGATTGAGGACTGCGGATTGAGGATCCGAAATTGCAGATTTCAGATTTGAGATTTCGGATTTCGGATTTCGGATTTGAGATTTCAAATTTGAGATTTCAGATTTGTGATTCGAGGTGCCCGGTCGCTGATTGAGGACTGCGGATTGCGGATCTGAAATTTGAGATTTCAAATTTGAGATTTCAGATTTGTGATTCGAGGTGCCCGGTCGCTGATTGAGGACTGCGGATTGAGGATCCGAAATTTCAGATTTCAGATTTGAGATTTCGGATTTCGGATTTCGGATTTGAGATTTCAAATTTGAGATTTCAGATTTGAGATTCGGAGTTTCAGACTTTGGGATCATTCGTTAGACCGTGAGACTCGATGCTGAGATGTGCATGTCAGTCCAATTCGCAATCCAAAATTTGCAATCCAAAATCGGCAATCGGAAATCCGCAATTCTCTTCACTTCTTCTTAGGGGTGAGAATATCGCTCGCGAGATGAATCTGCTGCTGACCTTGATCGCGAACTCGCCGCGCCAGCTCCGGCAACGTTTCGTCCTTCTCCTGCGTGGCGAGCTTGATCACCATCGGCAGGTTGACGCCCGTCACCACTTCTACCGGCGCTTGTCCAAGAAACGTCGCGGCAATGTTTGTCGGCGTGCCGCCGAACATATCAGTCAGCAGCAGCACTCCCTCGCCGGTATCAAGGCGTTGAACAGCCCGCTCGATTTCTTCGCGCGCCACGTCAACGTCGTCGTGCCAGCCAATCGAAACGGCCGTGATATGGTTGATCTCACCGACGATCATTTCCGCCGACGAGACCAGCTCGTTCGCCAATTGTCCGTGAGTTACGATTACTCCACCGATCATATAATCAGAACCGAGTGGGCGACACGGGGACGGGGCGACGGGGCGAAAACCTCTCCGTGAGCGATGTTCCGGCTAATGGTCATTGTCTCCCACTCGCCCCCTCGCCCTGTCTCCCCTTCCCCGTGTCTCCCCGTCGCCCCCTCAGGCCTTATATCTCTGCTCATCCTTATCGATATCGCGATGCACGACTCGCGAGTTGACGCCGAACTCATTCAGCCGGCGGTTTACTGCTTCGGCAACCATAACCGATCGGTGCCGTCCGCCGGTGCATCCGATGCCGACTGACAAATAGCTTTTTCCTTCGCGATGAAATCGAGGCAACAAGTATGCGAGAAGATCGACAAGCCTCGCGATAGTATCCTCAACCTCACTCTCGGATTGCAAGTATGTGATGACCTCCGCGTCGCGTCCCGTGAGCGCCCTGAGCTCCGGAACAAAATGCGGGTTGGGCAGGAACCTTACGTCGAACATCATGTCCAAGCCTCGAGGCGGCCCGTGCCTGAACCCGAACGAAGAAATTGTCACACTCATCTCGTGCGCCCCGCCCTTTTCAGCGAAGCGATCCTTAATTACATCGCGCAAGGTGTGGACCGTATGCTCCGAAGTGTCGATGACGTGATCGGCAAGGTCGCGAATCTCGGAAAGCATCGTGCGTTCGTGCCGGATTGCCTCGAGCACGTTCTGATCGGGCAAGGGGTGCGGCCGCCGCGTCTCGCTGTAGCGCCGAAGCAGCACTTCGTCGTCCGCTTCGAGGAACAACACGGTGACAACCGTTCCCCGCTCCCTTAACTCGGCGTGTATTCGTGGAAACAGACTGAGGAACTCACGGGAACGCACGTCAACCACGAAAGCGGTTCGGTCGATCTCGCTGGAATCATCGCAGAGCCGGACAAACGTCGGGATCAACTGAACGGGCAGGTTATCAATCGCAAAGTATCCGAGGTCTTCAAACGCCTTGAGCGCCGAGGACATCCCCGACCCCGACACTCCGGTAATGATTGCAACCGAGACAGGCATAAGAAAGGCGTTGGGGGTTGGGGGTTGGGGTTCGGGTCCAGCCCCCAACCCCTACCCCCTATCCCCCACCTTACGGTTCAATGAGGCCGTAGTTGCCGTCCTTGCGATTGTACAGCACTCCAACCTTGTTGGTTTCGGCGTCACGGAAGACTATGAATTGATCGTCCGAGTCATTCAGGATTATCGCGGCCTCTTCGGCGGTCATTGGCTTCACGCGATAACGTGTCTGCGCAACTATGCGGGGCGCATTCGGAGCGGCTTCGATTGGCTCGTCCGGCAGCGGCGCGATCGCGCTTGCCGGCTGGCGACCGCGCTTGCGCGCCTTGAACCTCTCCTTCAAGCGCTGCCCCTGCTTGTGAACCTTCCCCGCCGCGGTTGCCACCGATTGGGCCAGATCCGCATGCTCGCCAACGGCCGTGAAAACAGAGTCGCGCCAGTGAACCACGATCTCGGTTCGCTTCCGATGCTTTTCGGCTGAGACGATCACGTGAGTCCTGATCGGCGCCGAGTCCAGCATCAGGTCGAGCTTTCCAAGCTCCTTGCGAACCAGTTTTTCCACCGCCGGTGTTATCTCAATGTGTCGACCGGTGAACTCGAATTCCATCTGTGCTTTTCTCCCTTGTTTTGCGATTGCCGGTGTCTGAGTTGGAAGGTTGGATGAAGACATGATTCCCGGTCATTCAAACCGCGACAGGCAATCGGACTAGACGATGGCGCGACGCTCGCGAGAGCCGGGGATGCGCATCTGGTCGCGATATTTGGCGACGGTTCTGCGGCTCATCTTGACGCCGTCTCTCGCAAGGCGCTTCGCGATTTCATCGTCGGTTATGGGGTGGTGGGGATCTTCAGCTTCGATCATCTTCTTGATCTTCAGCTTCAACACGCGTGTCGAAACGTCTTCGCCCGTATCGCTCCTCATGCCTTCGGTGAAGAAGCGCCGCAATTCGTAGACTCCCTGCGGCGTGTTCACGTACTTGCGATTCACCACGCGCGAAACGGTACTCAGGTGCATCCCGATGTCTTCGGCAACATCCTTCAACATCATCGGCCTGAGGTGCTCGATGCCGTGATCCAGGAAATCGCGCTGGCGGTCCAGTATGGATTGGCATACGCGATAAATCGTCTGCCGCCGGTGCTCGATGTTCTTCAGCAGATCGACCGCCGACCTGAACCGCTCCTTGATGTAGTCCCTCGTCTCTTTTGACGAGTCCTTGGACTCCATCATCTGGCGATAGGTTCGGTTGATTCGAAGGTGCGGCATCCCGTCGTCTTCGAAGCGAATCATGTAGTCGTCGCCGATCTTGTCGATCGTGACCTCGGGAACAACCGGCTGCGATTCCTCGGACGAATACTTCCGGCCCGGCTTTGGATCAAGCTTTTTGATGAACTCCATTTCCTCGATCACTTGTTCCAGCGGAACGCCGAGCGTCTTGGCAAGCTCGGGAAGCTTATGCGTCTGAAGACTCTCCAGATGCTCGGTCACCATTCGAGCTGAAAGGCGGTCCGCCCAACCGTTGTGTTCGAGCTGAACCAGCAGCGACTCTCGCACATCGCGGGCAGCGCAGCCGACCGGCTCCAATTTCTGTACGACGCGAACGGCTTGCTCGACGAGTTCGACTTCCCATGGACCCATCGCGGCAATTTCTTCGACCGTTGCGTCCAGAAATCCAGTGTTTTCATCCAGGTTGCCGATGATCGCTTCGCCGACCACTCGCACCTCGTCCGAGCATTCGGTCATGTGGAGCTGCCATAAGAGATGCTCGTACAGCGACTCGCGGCGAGTCAGCATGTTCTCAAACGAGACGTCGTCCTTGGCTTCGTATTCGTGGGTTTTATAACCGGGGTCGAGGTATTCTTCGAAGGTCGACCCGAAGTCCACTTCCTGAAATGAATCACGTTCGCGATCAATCTCGGCTTCGCCGTCAACAGGTGTTTCGCTGTTGGTACTCGCGGGCTGAAGTTCGCCCGCTATGGAAGCCTCGGTGAACTGTCCGTCCGACGACGCGCCCTCCGTCGTGGGTTCGCTCGTGGCCTGCCCGTTTGGTTTCTGATCGGCGGTCGTCGCATCGACGGCCCTTATCTCGTCCTCGAGCGGCGAGTTGTCATCGACGCCCTCGCCCGGAGCTACTTCGTCCAACACCGGATTGGCCGACAGCTCGGTTTGAACCATATCGGCCAACTCGAGCTTTGTCATTGCGAGCAGCTCGATGCGCTGCCGCATCTGCGGCGTCAACACCAAACGTTGCGAAAGGCTTGTTGAAAGATGTGGCTTGACTGACATGACTCATTGGGCATCTGTCATTGGTCATTGGTCATTCGTCATTGGTCATTAACTTTGATTCGGAAACAAATCGGAAAATGACAAATGACTAATGACAAATGACCAATGACAAATGACTACATCCTGAAATTCTCCCCCAGGTAGACTCGTTTTACTTCCTCATCTCGCGTCAACTCTTCCGGCGTCCCCGCTCGGAATATTTTTCCGTCGTTAATTATATACGCCCTGTCCGTAATGGCCAGAGTCTCACGCACGTTGTGATCGGTTATCAGCACTCCGATCCCGCGCTCGCGAAGCTTCTGCAAAATTCGCTGAATATCGATCACCGCAATCGGATCGATTCCGGCGAACGGCTCATCCAGAAGAATGAATCGCGGCTCGATCACCAGACACCTTGCGATTTCAGTTCGCCTTCGCTCGCCGCCCGACAACTGATACGCCTTGGTGTGACGCACGTACGCGATGTCGAGTTCGCTGAGCAACACCTCGAGTCTGTGATCGCGCTCGGCCCTGCTGAGCGGCAGCGTCTGAAGCACGAGCAGGATGTTTTCCTCGACGGTCAGCTTTCGAAATACCGACGCTTCCTGTGGCAGATAGCTGATCCCGTCGCGCGCTCGAAGGTACATCGGCAATCGCGAGATATCCTTCGAATCCAGAAAGATCTTTCCCGCGTCCGGCCGCTCCAATCCTACGATCATATAAAATACCGTAGTCTTGCCGGCGCCGTTCGGACCCAGGAGTCCCACAATTTCGTTCTGATGAATGTCGAGAGATACATTGTCGACGACGACTCGTTTGCGATATGACTTACGCAAACTTTCCGCTGCAAGAACGCTTGTTTGTTGGGTTGGGAGTGTGGCTTGAAGCTCGGCGTCGCCGACGGGCGTTTCGATCACGGACACTTCTTCTGCCATCTTGTCACTTTCAATTCTGTTTGCTCTTGGTCAAACGATGACTCGATCGAACACGGCCTGTACCCTGTTGATTCTCGACCGAAATCCTATCATCGCGACTATAGAACGTCAATTGTGAGCCCATTGTAGCGCCCTTCTCAACATCATCCACACGAGCGCTTTTACCGGTCAAAACCGCGCGCCCGTCCTCCGATGTGTACACAAGCTTGTCGCCCACGCCGCGCCGCCCCGGCTGCGTCAACACAACGTTACCATCCGCTTTCAAGTGATCGACTTCGTTCGTTTCCTGGGCCAGATACACATCGACGGACGCCGCCTCGATGCGATCGGTCCCCTGCCTGGCCTTCACTCCCACTTCGTAATGTATCTTTCTGTCTGAGTCGGAGTAGGTCATCCTTTCAGCCGCCGCGAATCCCGGAACATTCTCGCGTTTGCCCGGCGAGGTCTCGTTCTTGGTCTGGTACAGGGCACTTTCGACGTTCCCGATCGCGACCATTCGCTTTTCCTTATCGTAGAGCTCGATTCGGTCGCCCTTGACGAAGTTGTCGTCCTGCCATCCGCGAGCGTTGATCGTGTACACCGCGACGCCTTCCTGATTCTGCGCATCGGCCCGCTCGGCTGTGATGAAGATCGGCGACTTGGTGTTCTTGAACGGAGTCGCATTATTCGTCGTCTCGCGGCTGTAGTATGTCGTACGGACATCGCCTCGCGCGTGCGATTCATCGTGACGCCGATCGTAATCGATCTCATCGGCTTGAGTTCGCGCCTTCGCGTCCCAGACCATCGGACGCTTTCCGCGAAGCTTCAAGTATTCATTCTTCCCGTCGTAGATCGCGCGCTCCGCGAGTCCATTGCGATCCGCTTCGTTGTATTTGAAATTCCCATCCTGAACGATGCTATCGACGTCCTGCGAATCAGCCAGAAATTCCGCCGTCAGTGTCTTGCTCGCCGTCGTTCGAAGCGCGTGCCCGTCCGCGAGCGTCGCTTCGATTTCGACTCTCACCGATCCGGTCGCATTGAAGGTCTTAACGCGATTGCCCTCTTCGTGAAACTGAGCCGTCATCCGAGGCGCGCGAATGGTCTTCTTATCAGCGCCCTTCTCGGCGCGAGTAGGCGTCACGCTCATGACCGCGTTGCCGTTAGCTTCGGCGAACTTGATGTTTTTCCCGTCAGGAAACATTTGGATATCGACCGTGTCCGCTGCCATCTCTCGTTCGGTGGGATTGACTCGCGGGTCGGCGACCGGCGGCGCGTGAATTTTCAGCTTCGCGGCGCCGCGAGCTTTGATCGTTTCGAGATTGTTTCCGTCCGCCTGCGCAAACGTCGCTTCGATGGTTTCCGCGCTCGCCTCTCTCAACGCCGCTGTTCCGAGCGAGCGAGTGAATGCCCCTCGCATCGCGACCGCGTGTTCGAGCTGATGCGACTCACCGAAGAAGAAATCCATGTCCGGCGATTTGATCTCCGCCTTGTCTGTTTGTTTCAGGTAAGCGTTGCCGCGCGCTTCGACCTTCTCAAGATGATTTGTTGCGTCGGTGTAGCTGATCATCCGATCGGCGCGCAGTTCATCGGCGCCCTGCGTAACGGCCACGTTTCCATCAAACGTAACGCGATGCTCTCGCTTTTCCAGCAGCGCCGTCTCGCCGGTTATTCTCGTCGGCTCCTTCGTTTTCTTCGCGAGAGTTCCGGCCGGTTTCTCCTGCGACTTCGAATTCTTGGTTACAGTCGAAGCTCCGCCCGATGGCCCTCGCGCGCGGGCAATCGCGTCTCCGCTGCTTCGCTTCGCTTCTCTGCGAGCGCGCTTCCTGGCCTTGCGCTCGGCTCTTTCTTCGGGAGTCTCATTCGCCCGGCGCCCTGAGGAAACATGATTGCCGCCGCCGGGGTGTTTGTCGTCTTGCTTCGGTTTGTCTTCGGGCTTGATCGTCACATCGACATCCTTGAGCAATCGCGCGCGTTCGTCCGCAGCCTCGACAATCATTCCGGTCGAGCGGCCCGCGTAGTTGCGTCCTTCGAATTCGACTACCTCTTTTGTATCGACAATGTTCTTTGCCTGATCGTAGTGCAGGTAGCTTGTCTTGACCGTCAGGCCCTCCGACAATTGGACGATCACGTTCGAGACAAACTCAGCATCGAGTTTAGTGAGATCCGAAGGGTCGCTCACCTTGGCGCGATCAGAGGTGACGACGTCGTGACGATCGCCGCCCGAGCCGTAGGATTCGACTTTGACCTGTTCGAGTTCGTGAGTCCCGTCCTGATAAGTGCGATCGGTACCGGCGGTGATATTGAACCGGACCTGGCCGTTGACCTCGTGAGCATAGTGAGTGTTCGAGAAGACGGCGACGACTTTTCCCTGGAGTTTAGGCTTGGTCTGATCGGGTTGATGAGGGCGGCTCCGAATAACGAGATAGACCACGAGCGCGGCGGCAATAGTTATGAACACTCCCAGCGCCGCCGCCCTCCCTGCTGATAGTAGTCTGATTCGCTTCATGAAATTCCAATGGGCCTCTGATCAAGGATTCTGGCATGCCCTGCGGTGAGTGTCGAATCTTAGTTGCCAGGGCAGAACGAGACTGGCTGGCTCAGCGCTTGTCTTTACGATCAGAGATGATCGTTACCGAGAAACTTCGTTATGCGCTTAGCCATACGATCTGGTTTCTTTGTTTCACACTCCCAAACCACCAACACGCGCCAGCCGTTGCGCCGCAGAACTTTCGTGTTGCGCTGATCGCGCGCAACAGTCGAAAGTCGTTTGGTCTTCCAGAACTTAGCGTTTGTCGCAGGAACGACACTGCCGTACTTGCAGGAGTGCATATGAAAGAAACAGCCATGAACATTGATTATCTTGCGGTGCCGAACAAGTACCAGATCGGGTTTGCCCGGAAGATCACTCTTGTGCAGTCGGTAGCGATAGCCCATGCGATGCACCATCGATCTCACTAGCATCTCAGGACGCGTATCGCGGTTCCGGATACGCGACATATTAAAACTGCGCTGTTCCGGCGAGTGAACATCCATTACTTCGGAGCCCCCGCTGGCGCCGTCAATCTGTTGATTATGTCGACGGAATCTATGTCAGGCTGCCCTTGGCGGGCATAATATGTAGAAAAGCGTGCGACGATGTCTTTGATAAAGGATGGAGAGATCTGAACGTCGGGCGCATTGAATGCCTTCGCGAAGTCTTCCTTGCTCATAGTGGAGATTTTTCTGAAGTTAAGGAAACGACTTTCGGAAAAGCCGAGCTTCGTCTCGGGTAGCCAGTGGAGATAGTCCGTGTAATTATTGCGAAAAACATCCTCGAGCTTCGCTGTTCTTTTGTCTTTTTTAGTGATGCCATTCAACGCTGTCTCAAGGATGGTTTTCCCAGGTTCAACTTCCACGAGAAGAATGCGATCAGTTTTTGAATCCTTGTTTTTTCTTATAACCAGATCACAGGCTGGATTGAGAACCACGAAAGACGTCTTGTCGGCTTTGCGTGTCACAATACTTCCTGTCTTCAGAGTCTTTACTAGTGGTGGATAGATATACGCTTCTTCTGGAAAGCATCTATCGTTTTCGTCGTCCAATAACTGCAGAAGGTGGTTCAGCGTGTGCCGCAGCAACGCGCTTTCGGTTCGTGAAGAGTCTGCGTTGCCATAGGCCACCCAGACGTCAATCTGGGGAAGGAGATTCTCGAGAAACACTCGGTTAAGGGTTTGTTCGATGACGCCTCTTCCTCCCATGATGCGGGTCAATCCCGAATTGTGAATACCCCAAAATCTGTCGAGCAGTTGCGAGTAGGTGGTCTCCCCCTTTTTGAAAACTCCAATATAGGAGAAACTGGAGTTTGCGCTGTCGGGCGTGCCTGTCAGAACTGCGATGGGAATGCGGAATTGGGATTCCACAATCCTGTTGATGACTTCGTTCCCTTCGTCCCCGCGGTCGCCAAGCTTAAGATCGATAATCGCTCCATCAAACGAGCTATCTAGCCTTTCAAAAGCCTCTTCGACGGTTTTGCATTCAATCACTTCAATTTCTCGCTTGGTTTCATGCTCATATCTGTCAAGAGAATCTCGGCTAACGTTGAGATCGTCTTCGTTATCCTCGACCACAAGCAAGCGAAATGCGTTCATTGTGAATTCTCCGTTTTGGGTTGAAGTCGGAAATAGGCTCCGTTTTCAGAGTCGAAAGCCTTCAGTTCAAGCCCATTCCGAGATGCCGCTTCACCAGCTATTGCGAGGCCGAGCCCTGTTCCGTTTGGCTTTGTCGAGAACTGGGGGTCAAAAATCACTTGGCTGGATATGTGGCTTAGTTCGATACCCGGTCCCGTATCTCGATAGTCGACGTATTCAAGAGACTCACCATTCGTTGCTACGACAACACTGATTTCGCGCTCAGCTGTGTTCTTTTCGCTCATCCAATAGATGCTATTGTCCACTAGATTCGTGAAAATGGCGTAGATGTCCTGATGCCAGCACAAGAAGCTGAAATCATCGGGACCGGTAGCTTTTGCCGAGACATGGTGTTCTTTCATTTCTTCTTCGAAGATTGCGAAAGTACTCTCGATCGCCCTTTTCAGTGCGAGCGGCTTTCGTGCGGTCCGTCTTCCCGCGGCTAAGGGGTCAAGTCGGTTGAAAAGCTTCACAAAGATTTCGGCATTCTGGCCGATCCCCTCAGCAATCGGCAGGCAACGCTCGATCGCGTCAGACTTCTCAGTCTTAAGATAGACGTCATACCAATATTTCAAGTTGGGTATTTGGTTCTTGAAATAGCTGAGCGGACGCCTGCCTTCGTGTAATACCACGTTGATGATCTTTCCGAGAGTTGCTTGACCTTGATACACAGCGACAGTTTGACGGATGTCTTCTGCGATTTTGTTTTTCTCCTCCTCCTCCTTGCTGATGATCCCGATGATTTCATCAGCAGTTCTACTGTCGACCCCGCCTTGTGTGAGCCTCGTTCGAATTCCTTCCTTCAATTCGTCAAAAGCGAATAGCCTTTCAAGTTCACGCTCCACTCTTAAGACGGGTCTGCTTAGCCCGGTCTTTTGTCTATAGTCAAAGCGTCTCTCCTCGAGCTTGGCGATAATCGTTTTGGTGATTTTTCTAAGCTTTTCAAACGCCGCATTTTCGCGCAATCCGTCTCTGGCACTTTTTTCGATCAGGCCGGATTCCTCCTCCGACTGAATATCGACATATCCAATCACCTGGTTGCCGCCGATTCTGAGCGAAGGATTCTGAACACGCTGCTCGTTAAGTTTGAGCCAGTCGAACTCGGCGTCGCCCAGAGGTCTTATCCGAAATCCATTTCGATAAACGGCGATTCCGTTGTACTCATCCAATAGCTTCCTCGCTTCGAGTTTGCCAACATAATTTCCGGACTCGTCCTTCAGTCCACGACCGATCAGTGACTCAATGGCTTCCTTCTCACGGTCATAAGCCCTGATGTCGAAAACCAGTTCGCCACAGCCCGTTTTAGTACCATAGTCGAACTGGATCTTCTCCTCAGTCGTGTTACGCGCTTTTTGGAGAGAATATGTAAGCAAACCCGTTCCATCAGCATCGACGCGCCCCGATATCCTGTAGTCAAATAGATCAAAAAGCGGATAAGGCTCGATCGTTTCTTCAATGGTCTCTTCTTGGTTTTCCAGAAAACCGTCTAAGACAAGTTTGATCCGGAATTGTTCATCTCTGCTGTTCTCGGTTGGAGCCGTACTTAACGGAGACATCAGCTTCTTCAGCTCAAATCTGAGTTTGTCGAACTGACGTTGATCCCACTCTAAAAGCTGGCTTCGGTCCCCGGTGATGGTCAGTTGGGTGCCGGACGCTTGCGCGGATTCTTCGGACTGTATCAGAACTTCAACATCATCGAGATACAGAGCCGATTCAAAATCCTTCCATGATACGAGAACCGATGTTTTCTCACCTTCGGTTGTCACGGTTTGCAACAGCAGGTCGTCTCCTAGAATAGAGGTAGCAAAACGACCGACGCCTTTCCGTCCTTGCAGGGTCCGACCTTTCGGGCTCTTTTTTCTCGTCAACTTATCATCCGTCGAGGGAACCATCCACTTGTTGATCACAGTATCCCTAGACATCCCATGGCCATGATCCTCTATGACAATGGAGTACCGACGCCGGTCGGTGGACGCTCTGAACTCGAGATTGACGTCCGGCGAGTCGGCGTCGTAAGCGTTCTTGACCAGTTCTACAACAGCCGCATAACGATCCTGAATCAGATCACGCCCGATCGTCAGAATGTGCCGTCCGGCGGGTCTTATTTTGTAGGGTCTGTTCATTTCGAGATCTCCATCAAACTCTTCTCAAGATGAATAATTGATACCCGCCCGTTTGGCTCAAGGTTCGGAGTATCAGGCGATATTGTCTTGTTCAACCGTATGTCTCAATTGTTTGCAGTTTGTTTTCCACGGACAAACTCAATGAATCGTTCTACGCTTTGTATTTCCGCCCGTTGGGTTGGAGTATAAGTGGCGTGAAGCTCCGCGGGAATTACAAGCGTCAGCCGGCGGCTGCGCATGGCTTCAGTCTGCTTCGTTGAGATGCCAGCTTCCAAAGTGCAAAGGTGTTTGTCTGGAATACGGTCGGCCTCATCCAAAACCTGCCGCCACCGGTCCTTGCTCGTGGATTTGACGCCAAGCATTATCAACAGAGCCGCATTGAACGCTTCGTCATGATATTCCTGCTGTCCCGGAAAGATGAAATCGGGTCGGTTGTTTCCCTCTGTCCTAGCTTGCGGCGTGAACCGCAAACCTTGTTGCGTAAACACCTCAGAGAGATGATTCTGAAGCGCATGACCCATACGTGACTTGCGCCGGTTCTGGACTGAAAGGGAGTATTCGATGAACTCGTCCACAGTCCGAAAGCCTCCATCCAACCGCTCACGAATCACCACATTTTCCAAAGCTCGGAAGAGCTGTTCTTCCCTATCGAGCCAGCGAACTAGTACTTCATCGGGCTGGGTGAAATCCACGTCTACCTGCGTCCGAGCGAAGGCCGACATCTCTTTAGTGGTTGGAAATGTTCGGCCATACTTCGCCAGCATCAGCTCCTCATCAGTCGGACGAACCGGAAGGACGATCTCCAAGTCGAGCTCAGCGAGGATTTGTCGACGGAGCAATTCAAGTTGTTGGTTGGCGAGCGTCTCGCTGCGCACGGCCCTGAACGAAGTCGTAGAAGCCTGAACTCCGAACAAAGCCTGTGCGGCACGGAGCCACGCTGACTGCTGCTGGAAGACCAACGCGAACGATCGTCCAGAGTTGGAGCGTGCCAGAAAGAACCAATCACCAACGTTCGCCAGTGCAAGGAAGCTACCGTAATAGTAGAATCGCCACTCAACGCGTCCCGTTCGTTCGAAGCTCTTGGCGCGAGCATCGTAGAACGTGAAATCACCTTCCGCTTGGGCTGGCTCGCGATCGTCAGCAAAGTAGTGCCAACTCAATGTTCCCCTTATAGGTCCGTCCGTTCCGAAGAATTCTTTGAGTGCAGCGACACCGTTAAGCTCGTGCTGGTTTGAGCCCAAATTGGGCAGATCAACAGCAACGAGTTCCTTGTGAGCAACATTTGAGAAGAGGGAAGAGAGATTCATCGCTTGGCGTCTCGTTTTGATTTTCCGTGGCGTTGATTGGTGCCGAGAGGAATCGCCTTGCCTACCTTCAGCTTTCTTCGCTTATCGCTGACCATTGTTAGGACAAGGTCCGGACGATAGTCCACAGGACGCAACAGGGTCTCTGCAACCGACTTGGCAATCCGTTCTACTACTGGCACAACCACCGAATTACCGAACTGCCTATAAGCCTGGGTGTCGGAAACGGGGATCTTGAAGTCGGCGGGATAGCCCATCAGGCGAGCACACTCGCGCGGTGTGAGTCTACGCGGATTCTTTCGCGGTCCTTGCGAGATAAGGATTTCGGAACCGTCCTTGTGGTAGCGGGCACTCAGCGTTCTAGCCACATCTTCGCCAGTGAATAGACCGAACCCAAACCCGTTGCCCGCCGCTTGATGCTTCCTCGCATAGCTCTGGAGGTAGCTCCATAAATGATCTGTGAGGGTGTATTTTTCAGGTACTTCGGCCTCGAGTATGCTCGAAAGCGTCGGGCCTTTCGCAGGAAACTTGGGAAACTCGAAGGACCGAGACTCCCTGAACCCGACGAAAAAGATGCGCTCGCGATGCTGAGGGACGACACCCCGAGCATCGATTATTTGACATTGCACTTGGTAGCCCAAGGCGCGGGTCAGTGTATCGTGGATGACTTGAAAGGTGCGGCCCTCGTCGTGCCGACGAAGATTCTTCACGTTCTCCAGCACGAATGCGTCAGGACGGTGGTAGTCGATGATTTCGGCGATTGAGAAGAAAAGGTTTCCCTGCCGCTCGTCCTCAAAGCCATGCTTGCGCCCCAGGCTATTCTTCTTCGAAACGCCCGCCAAGCTAAACGGCTGGCACGGAAAACCTGCGCAGAGAATGTCGAACTTGGGGATTTCGGCCACCGCCACCGAATGGATGTCACCATACGGTCGTTCGCCGAAGTTGGCAGCGTAGGTTTGTTGAGCGAACCTGTCCCAATCGCTGGAGAAGACGCACTCACCCCCAGCTCGCTCGAAGGCAATTCGAAATCCACCGATGCCGCAAAAGAGATCGATGAACCGGAGCGGGCTAACATTGACGGAGTCGCCTACGCCATAACCCACCGCTTCTTCACGTAGGAGAGTAGCCGCGACCGCGCGCGGGGAACTCTTCGGATTACGCTTTGGTTTGGGCATTGTGTTCGTTGCTAGTTGAGAATGCCAGATTTCTGGCGAAGCGTCACCATGCAATCCACAAGGTGATCTGAAACGTTGCGCGAAACCGTCCTGCTCCGCGGCCCCGATACCTTGCGAGTTCACGCTTCGAGCCCGGCTTTCTCTGAGAGACATCGAACGCGCACTGACTGCAATTCCTCAAGAAGATTCACCGGCAGTGGATCGTAGCGAAAAACATCTGGTTGAAAGCAGTGAGAACTATATCCGGCGAAAGCACATTCTGAGCAACATGCAAACCTTCTATGTGGCGTGACGCGGCAGCCGAACCGTGAAGCGCGAGCCCGAGCCTTCGCGGCTTTCCACTTCTATCGAACCGCCGTGAGCATCCACAATCCACTTCGATATCGCGAGCCCTAACCCAAACCCAGTCACTCGTGAATCTCGCGAGTCCGTTCGCCGATAGAATCGCTCGAAAATATGTGGCAACGCCGACTCAGGTACTCCTCGGCCCGTGTCCGCAACTTCGATCACAGCAGCCGAATCATCCACCTCGAGCGACAAGCGAACGTTGCCGCCGGCAGGCGTGTACTTGATCGCGTTATCAAGAAGGTTCACTAACAATTGCTGAAGCCGCTTTTGATCGCCTTCGATAACGATCGGTGATCCCGGTGCGTCATAGGTCAACAATACGCCTGCCGACTCGGCCAAAGACGCGACATAAGCGCGAGCGTTCGCCGCCAACAAGTCGAGCCTCACCGGTTCAAGATCGAGCACCGATTCGCCCGCATCCGAACGCGCGAGCGTCAGCAGATCGTCGGTCAGCTTCGTGAGCCGCGCGATTTCTTCGAGGCTCGACTTCAACACTCGCTGATACTCCGCGGGGTCGCGCTCGCGGCGGAGCGCCACTTCGATGTCTCCGCGCAAAACGGCCAGCGGTGTTTTCAATTCATGAGACGCGTCGGCGGTGAACCGGCGTTCTCGTTCGAACGCCTGCGCGAGACGGCCGATCATCTGGTTGAACGTGGCAGCAAGTCTTCCGATCTCGTCGTGTGAGCGAGGCTCGTCGACGCGCTCGCTTAGGTTGCCGCGCCCGATTCTTTCGGCCGCGCGAGTCAGCTTATCGACCGGGCGCAACGCTGTGTTGGCCAGCCACAACCCCCCGAGGCTCGCCAGCAGAAGCGCGACCGGATTCGCGATGCCCAGCAAGAGCAGTAATTGTTTTTGCGCGCTTTGAACGTCTCGAAGCGACTGACCCACTACGACGAAAAACATTTCGCCTTCTTCGTCACGCGCGGGCCAGGTGATTATTCGCACGTGCTCGGTGGCCGACAGCGAGACTTCGTCGAACTCGGGTTTCCATTCGCGCGAGGAGCGTTCGAGGGCTTGCTGATTGATCGGGACCTCGTGGTCTTCGGCGTCTCGAATCTGATCTGTAACTTTTCCGTCACGATCGAGAACCGATACGAATTGCGGAGCAAGCATCAGCGCCGCGGACTGTTTGGGCTCGTCGATCGAGGATGGGTGGCCAACGGCCTGAGCGATGCGCTCGGCGTGATTGCGAAGCGACGCGTCGATCGTGTTGAGCAGTCCGTTTGAGAGATACAGGTAGATCGCTACGGCAAAGGCTCCAAGGACCAGCGCGGCAATGCCGAGATACCAGAGCGTTAGTTTTGCGCGAATGGAGAGCAATGTATCCGTCAACGTGAGACCCAGAGAATCCTCTGATGGCCCTCAGACACGTTTATCCTTTTTGCTTAGCTTCGTGAGCAACTGTTTAAGACGATCTCAAACTTGAACCGCTTTTGTTGCGAAGCAGGGATATCCAAGAGGTCCCGGTCATTCGTGACGACGAATCGCGCCTTGCCCGCGGCCGCGGTTGAGAGCACGACATTGTCGTCAGGATCGCGACTCTCAGTTGCGCGTGCTCCGAGGCTGACATGCGTGACTGCCTTACGCATTTCGAGTCGCACGGCCAGGCGCGCGACTCTATTTTCTGCAACGCCAAGTCTCGTAAGAACGTCGAGGTATTCGGCTGTCAGTTCGGAACTGAGAATCAATTGAAGTTTCCGCCGATCACGCCAGAGGCGAAACACCTGAGCGTTGGGTGACGTCCGGCTGCCGGTGAGATAGAAGCCCAAAACGACGTTAGTGTCTAACACGACCGCGGTACGTTGCTCACGAGGCGGCACGCTGGCCCTTCTTCTCAAGACGGTGGCGTCGGACAATGTCGACCGCGTCCTCTTCGCGGAAGCCACTGCGTCGCACGTCGCGCCGGATCTCTTCGTCCAGCTTCTGGTCCTCCCACGTCTCCAGGCACTCGCGCATGTATTCGGTTAATAGGCGAACGGGATTTCGCCGCTTCTCCCGAGCTGCCTTCTGAAATTCCTTCCACAGCGGAGAGTCTGAGAAAGTGTTCTTTCCATAGCGACAAGGATTATATCAGAGGAAAGGCCAGCAGGCGCTGAACAATGTCTCAATCCAAGTGGGCGGTATTTCTGAGGGAGTTTGGTGCGGATGAGAGGACTTGAACCTCCACAGGATTGCTCCTACAGCGTCCTGAGCGCTGCGCGTCTGCCATTCCGCCACATCCGCATCGATTGTGATTCGGGCGAAGCAAAAATATACTAGCTAGCGCTTTGAAATAGTGTCAATGGATTTTAGATTTGCGATTTTGGATTTTGGATTTGCGCATTCTGGATTGACCAATCCAAAATCAAAAAATCGCAAATCAACATGCTCAATCCAAAATCGAAAATCCAAAATCGAAAATCAACATGATCTCTACACCCTTATCACCACAGAAGGTTCTCAAATCTCTGCCGAAGTCTCGCGAGCGCGGCGTCGGCGTTGATCAGTTGGCCGACGCGTTGACGCTTTCGAAATCAGTAACGTCGCACTTGCGCAACTTGCTTGACCAATTCGTCAAAGCGGGACTCGCCTCGTCGAAGAGCGGGCGCTACTGGCGAAAGCAAGCCCCCGGAATTCTGATTGGGATTCTTCGAGGCACGCGCTCGGGTCACGCCTTTGTGATTCCCGACGATCCGCGCGAGCGAGAAAAAGGAGATCTTCGGATTGCGACTCGTGCGATGGGCGAAGCATTGCACGGCGATCTTGTTGTTGCTCGCATCACTCGCTTGGGCGACCGCGGCCGCGAAGGACAGATCCAGTCGGTCCTACATCGCGCGAATCAAACGATCGTGGGCACATTCAGGAAACAAAGAGCAGAAAGCGTGGTATCGCCCATCGATGAGCGCTTTCTTTATGACATTGGAATCGCGCGCTCGGATACGAAAAGCGCGGCCGACGGGGACTTCGTGAACGTCGAGATTATCCGGCCGCCGATCGCGGGGCGGCCACCGACGGGGCGAGTCATCGAAGTGCTCGGTGCTCCGGATCGACCCGGCATCGATCTGGAAATCATCATTCGAAAGCATTTCCTGCCGCATGTTTTTTCGCCGGCAACAATCGAGGCCGCCGAAGCGATTGATGAGTCAATTACTAAGCGTGATCTTGCCGGGCGTGTTGATCTGCGCGACAGTCTAACCATCACAATCGATGGCGAAACGGCGCGCGACTTTGACGACGCTGTGTCGCTGGAAGAGTTGCCTAATGGACGATTGCTTCTGGGCGTGCACATCGCTGATGTTAGTCATTACGTGCGCGAGGGAAGCGCGCTTGATGAAGAAGCGTATGAGCGCGGCACGTCGGTGTATTTTCCCGAGCGCGCGATTCCCATGCTGCCCGAGCGCCTGTCGAATGAGATATGCTCGCTCAAGCCGCGCGTTGACCGATTGACAATGTCGGCAATGATCGAAATGCATGCGAACGGACGCATCGTCGATTACCGGCTCACGCCTTCGATCATTCGCAGCCGCGAGCGGATGACATACACCGCGGTCAACGAAATCATCACCACGCCCGAGAGCGAAACCGCGAAGACTTACGCTCACGTCAAGGATCTTATTCTGAGAATGCATTCGTTGATTCATGTCTTGATCAAGCGCAGAGAAGAACGCGGCGCGATTGATTTCGATTTGCCCGAAGCAGAACTGCTGTTCAACGACGAAGGTCAGATCGGAGGCATACTGCGCTCGGAACGAAACATTGCGCATCGGTTGATCGAAGAGTTCATGCTTCTGGCGAATGAAACGGTCGCGCGTCACCTGGAATCGATCAACGTGCCGTTGCTTTTCAGGATTCACGAAGAGCCAAACCTCGAAAAGGTCGAAGAGTTCGCCGAGATCGCCGCGTCGTTTGGCCACAAGTTCTCGATTAACGGACCGGTTCCGCAGCGAGGGTTTCAGCGGCTGGCGCGGGACATTCGCGACAAACCCGAAGAGCGAATGTTGTCTTACCTGATGCTGCGCTCGATGCAGCGTGCGCGATACTCGCCGCAGAACGCCGGGCATTTCGGGCTTGCGATGAAGAGCTACACGCACTTCACATCGCCGATCCGGCGCTATCCTGATTTGATCGTCCATCGCGTGCTCCGCGAGGTGATCGAGCGCGGAAAGGATGACGAGCGCGGCGTCGATCTGGGGGCGAGGCACGCGGCTAAACGTGTTTCGTGGCCGGTGCTGGACGAGCAACGCGAGATTGACCTCCGGGCGTCGCTCGAGGTTATTGGCGATCATTCAAGTGAACGCGAGCGCGCCGCCGACGACGCTGAACGAGAGTTGATGAATTGGCGCAAGGCCGATTTCATGAGCGATCGCGTCGGCGAAGACTTTGATGGCGTCATCACGTCGGTCAAAGATTACGGGTTGTACGTCGAGCTTGATGAGTTCTTCGTCGAGGGATTGGTTCACATCTCGACTCTCGTTGACGATCACTACGAGTTTCACGAACGCAAACACCGGCTGGTTGGGAAACGAACCCGCCGCGAGTTTCGACTGGGCGATCGGATTCGAGTGGCGGTCAATCGAGTGGATCGCGCGCGTCACCTGATCGACTTCTCTGTTGTGCAAAGTGAAGATCGCCACTAAGACACGAAGGATCTCAAAGTATTGAGAATCCTTAGTGCTGCTTCGTGACTTGGTGTCCTGTTGGCGGCCGTCCGTTTACAATCCGCAATGCGCCGAATAGAATGCCCCCGCCGCAAGTTAAGATTTGAGGAGGCGCACAATGAATAAGCGAAACCGTTTGATGCCGGCGATCGCGTTGCTGATCATCGCGACGCTTTTGATCAGCGCGGGTTTCAGTCAATCTCCGGAAGGCGCTGCTCGTGTGAGCGATGTATCGAACCGCTACCGCACGATCCCGAATGTAACCTACCTGACCGCGAATAACTGGGATGCGAAGCTCGATGTGTATGTTCCGCGCGCTGCCACGGCGACGCCAAATCCGACGTTGATCTACATTCACGGCGGCGGCTGGGTGGGTGGCGCCAAAGAGACTTCGATGCTGGCGTTCCTGCCGTATCTGGAAACCGGATGGTCGGTGGTCAACGTCGAGTATCGACTCGCGCGAGTATCGCTGGCGCCGGCCGCGGTTGAGGATTGCCGCTGCGCGCTGCGATGGGTGATTCGAAACGCGAAGCAATACAACTTTGATACGAACAAGATCGTTGTCACTGGGCATTCAGCCGGCGGGCATCTCGCGTTAACGACGGGGATTTTGCCGGCGTCGGCGGGACTCGATCGCCAGTGTCCAGGCAACGAAGAACTGAAGGTCGCGGCGATTGTGAATTGGTTCGGCATAACGGATGTGGTTGATTTGCTGGACGGCGCGAGCAAGCAGGATTATGCGGTCGCGTGGCTCGGGAGCATGACAAATCGCGAAGAGATTTCGCGCCGCACGTCGCCGCTCACGTACGTGCGCGCCGGGCTTCCACCGATCATTACGATTCACGGTGACGCCGATCCGACTGTGCCTTACAGTCACGCGGTCAGGCTGCAGGCGGCGTTGAACAAGGCTGGAGTTCCGAATGAACTGGTGACGATTCCCGGCGGCAAGCACGGAGGATTCGATCACGAGCAAACGTTGAGAGCCTATTCCGCGATTCGAGATTTCCTGGCTAAGCACAATCTTGGGCAACCGGATCAAGCTGCCGCAGTCACGGAGAAGAAGCCTTAGATCAACGCCTGCTTGAATCGCCGAAAGGTTGAGAATTGAAGTTCAGGCCCGTCAATCGCACGGCAGGAATCGCTGCGATCCTGCTGTGTCTGCTTGCGGCTCTAGCTCCGACGTTCGGCGCAAGAACTCGGCAGGCGATTTCCAAAACAGAATTCGATATCATCGAAGGCATCTTTCACGATGGGCTTGGCACGTTCGCCGAAGTCTCTCTGGCGAATGAGCTAATCGCGATCGCCGGACTCAAGCAACCCGCGTTTGATCCTTCGCGAAGCGTTGCCAAGATGCGCGAAGCAATCAGCAGGCTGCCCGAGTCGCACCCTGGTCGCGCAATTTTCGAGCGCGAGATCTCTAATATCAAAACCGCCACCAAGGACGGAGCCTTACAACTGCTGAACTCGGTCATGCCATTCAAACTGACGCGCGTTCGGCACACCGCCCTCGAATTCGCCGACGCGAAGGCCGGTGATTTGAGACTTGAATTCGAAGGGCGCCCCGTCTTGCCCGTGTCGGTGAAGACCGACAAGTCGAATAAGGTTGCCGTTGCCGAAGGACAGACTCCGCATATCGAAGAGAAGTGGGCTCAAAGATACTTCAAGGTTGCGCCGGAAGAGTTCAAACGCATGATCACGGAGTTGGGCTTTGGTTCGGTCGCTGAATTGAAGTCTCACTACTTGAATGTCGCGCGACTCGTTGCTCAGGTGATGATTAGTAAATTGGGTCTCACCGGGTGCCAGCCGACGGATTTCAGCAAAGCCCGAGTGACCGATTTGTCAGCTATGAAGTATCTGCTACATCAACTCGTGATCTTCAAGAGCGGGCAAGACCACAGCCGCGTCATTATCTTTGATCGCGCGACCGGCGAGGTGAAGTGGGAGTCGCTGCTTGACGGCATAGACATCGATCATCTCACCGCCGAGCGAATCTCGTTTCTTCCAGGCCGTCCACGTGGCGGGCATCCGATCGCTTCGGAGTTCGGGATCAAAATCGACGGACAAACAGTTGTATCGTTTCAGATCAAGCACAAGAGAGGCGCGGCTCGCGAGACATCGCGACGCTACGAGTTTTCGGACATCACAACGCGATTGCGAATTTGAAGCAACGCAACCAAATCAACAAACCATCAGTTCTGTTTAGAGGTTGTGTTTCGTTTGACTTGGCATTCACGGTTGGGTAGCTTATCAATTTGCTCGTTCACTCTTTTTTGCAACAGTGGGCAGCCGCGTTTGCTTCGTTCCGAAGTTCAAATCTCAAAGCAACGCAGATAATGTGATGACAGTGCTCGGACCGGTGGTCCGCCGACGGAGGAATTATGAAGCGCGTTCTAGCGTTAACGATTATCGTAATGTCGCTCGTGGCAATCTCGGGCGCCAAAGAATCGCAACAGACACGGCCGTTCACTATTGATGACCTTTTGAAGATTCGGCGCGTTTCCGATCCGCAAATTTCGCCCGACGGCCGATGGATCGCTTACACAATCGCTGATACCGACAAGGCCGCGAACAAACGGGTCACTCAAGTCTATTTGATATCAGCGGACGGCGGCGAACCTCGCCAGCTAACAAACGAAAAGCAGTCCTCGATGTCACCGCGTTGGTCGCCCGATGGAAAGCGAATCGCGTTTGTATCGAGTCGTGATGGCCAGGCTCAGGTCTGGACTCTCGAAGTATCGGATGGGACGGCCGGGGCACTGAAAAAGATCACCAGCATCTCGACCGGAGCGGATGGTCCCATCTGGTCACCGGATGGGAAATGGATCGCATTCACGTCGGAAGTTTATCCGGAGTGCGCTACTGACGAATGCAACAAGCAGCGCGACGAACAAGCCGCCGCCAGCAAGGTCAAAGCGAAGATCGCAGACCGCTTGTTGTATCGTCACTGGACTACGTGGAAGGAAGGCAAGCGCACGCATATTTTCATCGCCTCTTCCGAGACGGGAACGGCGCGCGATCTGACGCGCGGCGATTGGGACACACCGCCTTTCAGTCTTGGAGGCCCACCGGATTACGCGTTCTCACCTGACTCAAAGGAACTCGCGTTCGCCGGCAATACCGATAAGGACGAAGCTCGATCGACGAACGGCGACATATTTGTGGTGCCGGTCACCGGAGCTGAGCCGCGCAGGATCACAGCGGATAACCCGGCCAACGACGCGAGTCCGGTGTATTCGCCGGATGGCCGTTACATCGCTTATCGCGCGCAACAGAAACCGGGATTTGAATCTGATCGCTGGCAGTTGATGCTTCACGATCGAAAGACCGGCCAAAATCATTCGGTGACGGCGGGGTTTGATTCGTCGGTTGAGTCTGTGACATTTACCTCTGACTCACAGAAGATCTACTTCCTCGCATTGGATCACGGGCGGCAGCCTGTGTATGAGCTGTCGATTGCGGGCGGTCCGATCAAACGGCTGATCAACGATGGGTTCAATGACGACGTTCAAGTGAGCGCCGACGGCAGCACTTTGGTGTTCACACGGCAAAGCCTCGCTCGTCCCATCGATATCTACAAAGCCAGCTCGGCGGGCGCGTCTCTCGCGCAACTCACGAAGACGAACGACGCGCAGTTGGCGGAGCTGAACCTCAAGCCTGCCGAAGAGATCTCGTGGGAGGGCGCGGGCGGATCCAGGGTGTATGGATTCATCACCAAGCCTGCCGATTTCACCGCGAGCAAGAAGTGGCCCCTGATCGTGCTGATTCACGGCGGGCCTCAAGGCTCGTGGAACGACGCATGGAGCTATAGATGGAACCCCGCGCTCTTCGCCGCTTCGGGCTATGTAGTGTTTACCCCCAATCCGCGAGGTTCGTTCGGCTACGGGCAGAAATTCGTAGATGAGATTTCGGGAGATTGGGCCGGCAAGGTTTATACGGACATAATGAACGGCGTTGCCTACGTTGCGACTATGCCCTACATCGATCGGGATCGAATCGGCGCGGCGGGCGGAAGCTACGGCGGCTACATGGTGAATTGGATTGAGGGTCACAACAACGACCCACGGGTGAAATTCAGCGCGTTGGTTTCGCACGCCGGCTTGTTCAACCTCACAAGCATGTACGGCGCAACTGAAGAGTTGTGGTTTCCGGAATGGGAATTCAAGGGAACGCCGTGGACGAATCCGGAAATGTATTCGAGGTGGTCCCCGCATATGTTCGTTAAGGAATTCAAGACACCGATGCTGGTGATCAATGGTGAACTCGACTATCGCGTGCCTTATTCCGAAGGCCTGCAGATATTCACGGCGCTACAGCGGCAAGGGGTCGAGTCACGTTTGCTGGTGTATCCGGATGAGGGTCATTGGGTCTTGAAGCCTCAGAATTCCGAACTGTGGTACAACACCGTGCTTGATTGGTTTGACCGGCACTTGAAGCCGAAGCCGCAGTCTTGATGGAATGTTTGAATTTCCTGCCCGGCGCCCTGCACAGCGGGCAGAGGGTTGTCATCGGCTGCGAGCCTTCATCAATTCTTGAGTTGTTCGAGCAACGAGCGGGACCGTTCAGCCTTCTCCCCGTTTGGTTGGGCTTCCAAATAGGCCTTCAATTCACGGATCGCAGCATTGCGATCGCCATTCTTCAGGTGCACGTGCGCAAAGTAGTAGTGTGCTATTGAATACTCGATGCTCCCAAGCGCGAGCGCCTTCGACAGCTCACGCTCGGCGACAGGCAAATCATCGGTTTCAAGTGAGGCGATGCCAAAATAGAGGTGCGCGGCTGGCTGCGAACCATCGATGGTCAAAGCGTGTGTCAGGTGATCGATTGCTGCCGCATATTTCTTCTCTTCGATCAGGACGATCCCCAGATTGAGCCTGGGATTGAACACCTTTGCGTCTACTTCTAGCGCCGCTTCAAACTGCTGTTCCGCTTCCGTAAGACGTTTGAGCTTCAGGTACTGCACGCCCAGGTCGTTGCGAGCCATCAGGTAGGTGGGAAAAATGTTTAGAGCGCTTTTGTAGTGATCGATCGCCTCCAACGTCTTGCCTTCTTTGACAAGGGAAGTCGCCTTTTGAAACTCCTTCTTCGCGAGACCCGGCACATGCTGATCGAGTTCGGACGTGGACACGACGCCGCCTGCGGGCCTCGAATTAGCAGGAACCTTCTCGCGCAAGTTGATCAACAGCGCGACCTGCATGCCGCGGCTGACGCGGACCTGCTCCGTAATAGGTTCGTATAGTTCACGGTCGGCGACTATCTCGAGTGTGTAGTTTCCTTCACGAAGATTTCTGAACCCGAAACCCCCGTTGTTGTCGGTGTAGGACAACATACCGGGATTCTCGATGGTGCTGAGTGTGATTCGGACGCGGCCGTTCACCGGATGACCCGACGGCAGCACAACGCGCCCAGAAATACTGCCCGAGCCCGACCCGCTGCTGGAAACCGGAGGGGGCAACGGAATGGAATCATCCTGTGCGCTGACGGTGCCCGCACATGCGGTTGTGCTGATAAGAAGGAAAACTCGAAAGAGGTTTGATCCAAATCTCATCTCCATCCCCCTAGCCGGAGCGCTGTTGGTCCACAACGGAAAATTTGAGGCCGCTGCTGTGCCCGAGCAGCGACCTCATCCAAGTTCAGAACAGAATGGTAGAGATTCTAAGGATGTGCAACTCTGAACATAGCAATCTTGATACCGCGAATCGCTGCTACCTCAAATCACAGAGACACAAGCTATTAGCAGATGATCGCGCGTCACCACGAGCCAACGTCTTACGAGATTCTGGAATTCTCTACGAAAAATTGGAAATGCGATGCTCGGGACACTCTCAAGCTCAGCCGGAGAGGCGTTGCAACTGTGGAAATAGTTTCGTCGATCGCGGATTCCGAGGGAGCCAGATGCCCCAACCGTGGCTACAAGTCATCCAAAAAACTTGGCCACCCGAGAGATTTGTCGCACCTACTCCTCAGAATGGCGAGGATCTTTCTTGAGCCCTGGATTAACGCCAGGATGGTGAAGCAACTGGAGAAAGATTTGCCCGAGCTTCTGTGAATTATGAGCTTCCCAAAACCCCAGTGGAAAAAGCTGGGACTCGACCGTGATTGAGAGGTGCTTTGTCGAAGTTCGCGCGAGGACTCGGCCAGTGGTCTGCTTTGTAAATGTAGAAAGTGTCGATCGAATAATCTATTAGATATTCAACAGCTTCAACCTGAGGTGGGATAATCGATCCCTCGGCGCCTTTACACGAGCAGCTTGACAACATCTAAACCCGACATCGCGTTGACAGACCCACCCATCAGAAATATACTTAGCAGTCTCATTAAGAGAGTGCTAACGCGCAGAAGTTCATGACCTAACCAGCGCTTAGCTTCACAACACCAGAAAGGAGCAGTTGAACGTATGTCAAGTATACGCCCACTTCAAGATCGTGTGATCATCAAGCGGATTGACGAAGGGGAGCAAATCCGAGGCGGCATCATCATCCCGGATAGCGCGAAGGAGAAACCCCAGGAAGGTGAAGTCATTGCTGCCGGCGCAGGGAAGAAGCTCGATAGCGGGGAGCGCGTAGCGCTCGACGTCAAAGCGGGTGACCGCGTGCTGTTCGGCAAGTACTCGGGCACCGAAGTCAAGCTCGATGATCAGGAATATCTCATCATGCGCGAGGACGACATCCTCGGCGTGATCGAGCGAGCGAGCGAAAGCTCGAAGGCAAAAGGCAAGGGCCGATAGAATTCTTTACAAATAGGAGAGTAAGAAATGGCTAAACATATTGCATACGGCGAAGAGTCGCGCCGAGCTCTTTTGTCCGGAGTGAATCGCCTCGCAGACGCAGTCAAGGTGACTCTGGGTCCGAAGGGACGAAACGTCGTCATCGAGAAGAAGTTCGGCTCACCCACAATCACAAAGGATGGAGTCACGGTCGCCAAGGAAATCGAGCTGGAAGACAAGCTTGAGAACACCGGCGCGCAGATGGTGCGCGAAGTCGCCTCGAAGACTTCCGATGTTGCCGGCGATGGAACCACTACCGCAACGGTCCTGGCTCAGGCGATCTTTCGCGAAGGCGTAAAAACAGTAGCAGCCGGAGCGAGCCCGATGGCGCTCAAGCGCGGCATCGACAAGGCCGTCGAACGGGTCGTTCAGGAAATCCACAAGCTTTCGAAGCCAATCAAAGGCGAAGCGATTGCACAGGTCGGAACCATCTCGGCAAACGGAGACGCTACGATCGGCCAGCTCATTGCCGAAGCAATGGACAAGGTCGGCAAAGATGGTGTCATCACTGTCGAAGAGTCGCGCACTCTGGAAACGACGTTGGATGTAGTCGAAGGTATGAGATTCGATCGCGGTTACCTTTCGCCGTATTTCGTGACCGATCCCGAGCGCATGGAAGCCGTGCTTGAAGATGCGCTGATCCTGATCCACGAGAAAAAAATCTCGTCGATGAAGGACCTGCTCCCGCTGCTCGAGCAAGTGGCTCGTCAAGGCAAGCCACTGTTGATCATCGCAGAAGACGTCGAAGGCGAAGCGCTTGCGACACTGGTCGTGAACCGGCTTCGAGGCACCTTGCAGGTTTGTGGCGTGAAGGCGCCGGGCTTTGGAGATCGCCGAAAGGCAATGCTCCAGGACATCGCGATTCTCACCGGCGGCAAGGCGATCACTGAAGATCTAGGGATCAAACTCGAGAGCATCCAGATTCAGGATCTGGGCCGCGCAAAGAAAGTCGTAGTCGACAAAGACAACACGACGATCGTCGAAGGCGCGGGCAAGTCCTCAGAGATCGAAGGACGCGTCAAGCAGATTCGCGCGCAGATCGAAGACACTACTTCGGATTACGATCGCGAGAAACTGCAGGAGCGGCTTGCGAAGCTGGTAGGCGGCGTTGCAGTGATCAAAGTCGGCGCGGCTACTGAGACCGAGTTGAAAGAGAAGAAGGCTCGCGTCGAAGATGCGATGCACGCGACCAAGGCTGCTGTCGAGGAAGGCATCGTTCCCGGCGGCGGAGTGGCTTTCATTCGCGCGCAGAAAGCGCTCGATGGTTTGAACCTCGACAACGACGACGAGATGATCGGCGTTGGCATCGTCAGGCGCGCGCTTGAAGAACCGCTTCGTCAGATCGTGGCGAACGCAGGTTGGGAAGGCGCCGTTGTGGTCGACAAGGTCAAGTCCGACAAGAGCGCTAATTTCGGATTCAACGCCGAGACTGAGGAGTACGGCGATTTGATGAAGATGGGCGTGGTTGATCCGACAAAGGTGACCCGCTCGGCTCTGCAGAACGCGTCTTCGATCGCCGGCTTGTTGCTGACGACCGAAGCGATTGTTTCGGAGATTCCTGAGGATCACAAGGAAGCTCCGCAGATGCCAGGCGGCGGTGGAATGGGCGGCTTCTAAGCCCTGAAAACGCACGTGCTGGATCAAACCTTGAAAGGCTCTGTTTCAAAAGAGGCAGGGCCTTTCTTATTGCGCCCTTAAGGTGACCAGCGGTTTTCGAGCTAATACGTCGTAGGTCGCCAACGTCCCGACTACAGTGACCAATAACATGGTCGCTCCGACTCCTCCAAAGTTCACCGTGGGCGTAAAGCGCCAGGGAATTTCAAACACCCATCGCGAGATCGAATATGACAACCCGACTGCGGCAAGCGATCCGATGAAACCCGCGACGAAACCGATCAATCCATACTCGGCGATCAGGATTTTCAGAAGAACCTTTCGATTTGCGCCAAGCGTCTTGAGTATCGCGACCTCATAAATGCGCTGGAACTTGGTCATCGCAAGCGACCCAATCAAGACCAGCCCGCCCGTGAGCACAACAAAGCTTGCGACGAAGGACACCGCGAGCGTGATGTTGTTTATTATCCTCTCAACAGCGCGAACGACGTCCGCGACGTCGATCACTGAAACGTTCGGATACTTATCCACTAACGCGCGTTGGAATCGCGAGCGCTCGATCTCACCCGCCGGGCCGTTGAACGCGCCGACCAGCATTTGAGGCGCGTTCTCGAGCGCTCCGGGCCTGAACAAAACCAGGAACCCCGTCCGCGAGTTGCGCCAGTCAACGTGACGAATGCTCGAGACTCGCGCGGTAATCTTTCGCCCGCTTACATCGAATGTGACTTCACCACCCACATCCAGCCCGGCGAGTCCGCGCATGCTTTCTTCGAGTGACACCTCCGGTTCTGATGCCGGCGATTCGTCCCAGAATTTCCCCGCTACTATCGACTCATTCGACTCGAGGTTTGGACGATAGGTCACCACATAGTCGCGAGCCAAGCGGCCGCGATCTCGCTTCTGGTCGTCATTGAGATCGATGTCCTTGCCGTTGATGGCAACGATTCGTGTTCGAACAGTCGGCACCAGAAGCGGCGGCTTGCCCATGGTTTGAGAGATCATATCGGATACGCCTTGCCGCTGATCGATTTGGATGTCGATCAAAAACATATCCGGGATGCCGCCGGTCCGGCCCCGATCCAGCTCATGCAGGAAGTTCGCTTGCAGTGACTGAACCGTGATCACCACGAAAACGCCCAGACCAACTATCATCACAATCACGCGCGTTTGATTGCCCGGCCGGTGAAGACTATTGATTGCCTGCTTCAGTGAAAATGACGTGAGTGGTCGCATGCGGCGCACGAGAAAAATCAGCAAGGTTGCCGCAAGGTACAGCGCGCCCGCTGCGACCACGAGCCCGCCCAGGAAAAACAAACCGACGCGAACCCCGCCGCCCTGCCACGATACTAAAAACAACAAGCCGAGGATCACCAGGATCGCGACTCCCCATCGCAAATAATCCCTTGCGCCACGCGTTGAATCCGCAGTCTCGCGCAGAAGCACGTTTGGTTTGATATGACGTATGTGCAACAGCGGCAGCGCGGAGAACAGTATCGAAATCATGATTCCTGCCGCGAGCCCTTGCACGGCAGCGCCGGCGCGAAGTCCGTAGCTCATGTACTGTGGGAGCTTGTCGGCAAAGGTCAACTGGATTAGAAGCAGTACTCCCTTCCCGAACAGAATACCGAACAAACTTCCGGCGATACCCATCGCAATCACCTGAGCGAGATAAGCTACCGTGATCTTGCGGCCAGTCGCTCCTATGCACTTCAGCACGGCGATGGGTTTTTTCTTCTGCTCGATAAACACGCGAGTCACGTTCGAGATGCCTATTCCCCCGAGCACCAGAATCACGAGACCGGTCAATGAGGAATAGTCCTCGGCGCGCGTGAAACTCTCGTTCATGTTTTCCTGGGATTCACGGTATGAACGAACATTGATCTGATTATTTTTCAATTGATCGCGAAGCTGCCGGACCAGCGCGCTCATGTTCTCTTCGGACACCGTGAAGAGAATCTTGCGCCGTGCGCGGCTGCCGAAGCCCGTTAGTCCCGCTGCCTCTACGGCTGAGCGCTCGATGAACACGCGAGGGCCGATTCGAAATCCGCTTCCGCGTCCGGGTTCCTGATCGATGGCCGCCCGGATTTGAAACGTAGTGGTCCCGATGTTGACGTTGTCTCCAACTTTGAGCTGTAGCCTGTCGAGCAGTGCGACCGAAACGATGGCGCCGTTGTTTTGGATGAGTGAATAGTTGTAGGGCTCTCCGCCGACGAGCTTGAAATCACCGATGAGAGGAAAGCCGGAATCAACTCCTTTGAGCTCGACCATCATCGCGCCTTCGTGAGTCGAGTCGGCGGGCCGCAGCATCGTAGGCGATTCGATTGTTTCGGTTCTGCCGCCGGCCACGGGCTTTGAAACTCGATCGATCGCTTCAAGGACCTCCGGTTCCCACGGGCGGCCGCTGTCGACCTGGACATCGGCGGTCAGCAAGGTGCGCGCTTCCGCGGCGATGGCCACGTGCGCGTTTTGAAGCATCGAGCGGCCTGCCACGATGCCGCCAACGCCGATCGCGATGCAGGCAAAGAAAAACACAAGCCTGCGCCACGAGGATCGAATCTCGCGCCGAGCCATTTGAATGATGAATCTCATGAGCGGCTCGCCTCCACGGTTGCTTCAATCTCCGCACCAGGTTCGTCGGCATCGCTGTCATTCACGACGCGGCCGTCTCTCAACGAGATTCGGCGATCCGCTGATGACGCAAGCTCGTGATCGTGCGTCACCAGCATGAGCGTGGCGTTGTGCTTTCTATTCATCTGGACCATCAGGTCGAACACGTGCCGGCCGTTTTGAGAATCAAGGTTCCCCGTCGGCTCATCGGCAAGCAGTATCGACGGATTGTTCGCAAACGCGCGGGCGATCGCTACGCGCTGTTGCTCGCCGCCGGAAAGCTGTGACGGATAGTGATGAGCGCGCGCCACGAGGTCTACGTCTTGGAGCAGCCGCGCGACACGTTCTTTCGCATCTCGGCGTCCCGCGATTTCCAGCGGCGCCAGAATATTTTCCATCGCAGTCAGCGAAGGGATAAGATGAAACGATTGAAACACAAACCCTATTTTCTTGCCGCGAAGCTCCGCAAGCTCGTCTTCATTCATGCTGGTGATGGCGTGTCCGTCGATTCGAATCTCTCCCGAAGTCGGCGCATCGAGTCCGGCGATGAGCCCCAGCAAAGTCGACTTGCCGCTGCCCGAAGGCCCGATGACCGAGATGAATTGTCCATCCGGAATCATCAAATCGAGCGAGTGAAGAATCGTGAGCATTTCGGCGCCCGAGGGAACCACTTTTGAGACCTTGTATAATTCAATCATGAAACGCTTTCCACACGCTCTCTTTCTTATCGCGATCTCTACTCTGACTGCCTGCAAGGGCGAAGCCCCGAAGGGCGAGTCTCCCGCGCCGCCTGCCACTCCCGCGAAGACTGCTCAGAGTTTACCGAAGATACTCGCGTTCGGCGACAGCTTGACGGCTGGCTACGGAATGGACCAGAGCGCGAGCTATCCGTCATTGCTCCAGGAGAAACTCAAGGCCGCAGGCTACGCTTACCAAGTTGTCAACGCCGGCGTGTCAGGAGATACGACGGCCGGAGGTGTTCGCAGGATCGATTGGGCGCTTGAGCCAGGCGTGAAGATCGTCATTCTGGAGCTTGGAGCTAACGACATATTGCGCGGCCAGTCCGTTGACGCGATGAAACAGAATCTTTCTCTGATCATCGAACGCATTCAGGCGCGCGGGGCGAAGGTACTGCTTGCGGGAATGGAAGCGCCGACCAGTTCCGGTATTGAATATCGCAAACCGGTTCACGAAGCGTTCCAGTCACTTGCCGCGTCGCACCACGTCGACTTCCTTCCTTTCCTTCTTGCGGGTGTCGCGGGACTTGAATCGCTCAATCAACGCGACGGGATTCATCCGAATGAGGAAGGGACAAAGATAGTCGCCGAAAATGTTTTTCACGCGCTGAAGCCAATGCTCGAAGCCGAAAAACAAAAGGCAGCGGAGTGATCACGTCCGCTGCCTGTGTTCTGAACGCTGCTCAGCATTCAACAGTCAATGCACTGCGCCAATCTGCTTCATCAAGCCGAGCGCGTCCCAATTCGTAAACACTTCGGTGATCACTCCTCGATAGATTCGAAGCAGCGTGATTCCAGTCGTCGCCGCGCGTTTGCCTGACGGCGCGACTCCGGCAAACTCCCCGCGATGGGTGCCAATCGAAGACCAGCGAATCGCGACCAGGTCTCTTTCGGCCATTATTTCTTCGGCCTGAAGAATCAGGTCGGGGAAGGCGCTGCGATACAACTTGACGAGTTTCTTGATCGCCTCGGGGCCCATCCCAAGCTCCGGTGTGGCAGGATCGTGATTGACTACATCCTGATCAAACAGAGCATCGGCAACATTGAGATTGCCGCTGTTCCAGAGTTCGTGAATAAATCGCCGGGCCAACGCCCTGCTTTCGTCGATCGCTACTGTTGCTGGCATATCCTGCTCCTTTGTTCTTGGATGAGGAAGTTGGGCGGGCGCCACGGTGACGTGCTCGAAAAGCGTCGCCAGAATATCGAACAATCACCAGCTTACCAGAGTGATTGCAATGTACTGCGGTCTCTTCAGGATGTCAATGCATTTGGTTTCCTGCGGGACCAAAACGCCGATGATATCCGTTCTTGAGAGAGAATGCTCTCGCGAGCATCTGCTTTCTGATAGTATTTTGCTCTTCAAAACAGCGAGGTCTGCGAATGAAATCCAACGGCCATTATCGTGACCTGATTGTGAGAATAGTAAGCTTCGCCATGCTTGTGATTGTGTTCACGTCGTCGGGAATCTCAAGAGATCGGCACTCGCTTCAACAACGCCGCGATGCGGTCCTCAAGGAAGAGTTCATCTTCGAGCAAGCGCCTTTCGCGTCGTGTCACGCGTCAACTATCGCCGAAACAAAGAGCGGACTCGTGGCAGCATGGTTCGGAGGCACGCGCGAACGGAATCCCGATGTTGGAATCTGGGTGGCGAAGCGCGAGAAGAACGCCTGGTCAAAACCAACCGAAGTGGCCAACGGGGTACAGCCCGCGGGTGAGCGTTATCCTTGTTGGAACCCCGTGCTGTTTCAACCATCGCGCGGGCCGCTGATGCTTTTCTATAAGGTCGGCCCCAGCCCAAGTGAGTGGTGGGGCATGCTTATGACTTCGACCGATGGCGGCATCAGATGGTCGAAACCCACGCGGCTTCCCGATGGAATCCTTGGTCCGATCAAAAACAAACCCGTTCAGTTGAAAGACGGCACTCTCGTGTGCGGATCAAGCACCGAGCACGCGGGCTGGCGAGTTCACATCGAACGCACAAGCGACCTCGGGAAAAATTGGCAGAAGACCGAACCGCTCAACGACCGCGCACAGTTCGGAGCCATTCAACCAACAATACTTATTCATCGTTCCGGCGCAATCCAAATCTTGTGCAGAAGCCGCCAGCGCAAAATCACTGAAAGCTGGTCTGAAGATAACGGAAAGACCTGGAGCGCGATGAAAGCTACGACGCTGCCGAATCCCAGCGCCGGGATCGACTCGGTAGCGCTCAAGGATGGACGCGCGTTGCTTGTTTACAACCACACCGAGACAGCTCGCAGCCCGCTCAATGTCGCGGTTTCATTGGACGGCAAGGCTTGGAGTGCCGGGCTCGTATTGGAGAATCAGCCGGGCGAGTATTCGTATCCGGCGGTTATTCAGACGGCCGACGGCCTCGTCCACGTGACATACACGTGGAAGCGAGAGCGAATCAAACACGTCGTAATCGATCCGCGAAGGCTGGTGTTGCGTGACATGCCTGAAGGCCGCTGGCCTGACGGAAATTAGTTTCTGGTTTCTAGTTTCTGGTTCCGGCGAGACTCGTTAACGCGCACACACGAACGATGGTTGAAGAGGTTAGTTACTTGAAACCAGCAACCAGAAACCAGAAACTAGAAACCGGTCGAACCTACAAATGGTTAGTCGTCGCGATGCTATGGTTCGTGTGCTTCTTCAACTACGCGGACCGGCAGGCGATCTTTTCTGTCTTCGAGTTGCTCAAGTCTGAAATGAACCTGAGCGATGTGCAGTTGGGCATCGTAGGCGCGTCGTTCATGTGGGTATACGCCGCGATAGGTCCAGTCGCAGGCTTGGTGGGCGATCGAGTCAATCGCAAGGCTCTGATTATCGCTGGACTTGTTTTCTGGTCACTCATCACGATTGCTACGGCGCTCTCCACGAGGTACTCGCATCTCGTGCTGTTCCGAGCGCTCGAAGGCTTCGGCGAGGCGTTTTACTTTCCGGCTTCAATGTCTCTCATAAGCGAATATCACACGCCGGGAACTCGTTCGCGCGCGATGTCTATCCATCAATCAAGCGTGTATGCGGGAACAATCGCCGGCGGAAGCGTCGCCGGTGTACTGGGCCAGCAATACGGATGGCGTTCGAGCTTTTACGTCTTTGGCGCGCTGGGGATTCTGCTCGGCCTGATGCTGCTTCTATTGCTGCGTGAGCCGCGCCGCAACACCGCAACTACTCCCGCGCCGATGTCCGCCGTGGGATCGAGCTCGTGGTCCGGCGCGCGGAAAACAATCGCTGAGCTTTTCACAAACCCGATGGTACGAATCCTTACCGTTGTTTTTGTCGGAGCGAACTTCGTTGCGATGATCTTCCTGACGTGGATGCCGTCATTCCTTTATCGCAAGTTCAATCTCAGCCTGGCGATGTCCGGAATGAGCGCGACCGTATACTTGCAGATCGCGTCAGTGCTCGGTGTGATAAGCGGCGGCATCCTCGCGGACCGGCTCGCGCGGAAGAATCGCGCCGGCAGGATGCTGACGCAGGCGATTGGACTTTCGCTTGGAGTGCCGTTCATCTTCCTGGCCGGCTGGACTCTCTCGGTGCCGTTGATGATTCTCGCACTGGCCGGGTTTGGATACTTCAAGGGACTCTATGATGCGAACATTTGGGCTTCGCTTCACGATGTAGTCAGACCCGAGCGGCGAGCTTCCGCGGTTGGATTCATGAACTCGATTGGCTGGATCGGCGGCGGCGTGGCGCCGGTCGCGATCGCCGCTGCAAGCGAGCGCTTCGGTATGAGCGCAAGCATCAGCGCGAATTCAGTGATCTATCTGCTGGTCGCTGTGTTGTTGCTGTATGGCATCTACCGTCACATGCGAGTTTGAAATCCAGTCCGCCAAGTTTGAGAAACCGCCACACTGCGGTTATGCTAGCGATTGAAGGAAAAGCCTTGAATGCCACGAATCGCCGGGATCCCCGGACCCTATCGCTTCTTCTTCACGAGTTTCGACTGCAACGAACCCCCGCACGTGCATGTCGAGCGGGAGGTGCGCACCTGCAAGTTCTGGCTTGAACCGCTCGCGCTTGCACGCAACCATGGCTTTCGGGCTAGAGAGTTGAACAAGATACGTCGGATCATTGAGAAGCATGGAAACTCGGTTATGGAGGCTTGGCGTGAACACTGTGAGTGAACCGTTGATTCAAAACTTGCGAATCAACAGCGACGAAATCATCGTGCAACTCGCGGACGGCCGGACGGTGAGTGTACCGCTCGCCTGGTCCTGGCGACTGTCCGAGGCAACCGCCGAACAACGAGCGAACTGGCGACTAATTGGAAACGGCCAGGGCGTACATTGGCCAGACGTCGATGAAGATCTCAGCGCCGAGGGATTTCTCCACGGTGCTCCATCGTACCGCGCATCCTCGTCAGCGGATCACAAGGAAAGGGGACGCAAACCTGCCAGCAAGCACATGCGGGCTGGAAAAAGCGGCGCGCAACTTCGTGGCGGCGCCGGTCGAACAACGCAAAGGCCACGATAGATCTAATCTCAGTCGAACGCGCGGCGCAGCGCCACCAGCAATTCATCCTTTTTCGGTCCGCTTATCGCTTCTTCCGCTCGCTTGCGAAGTTTGTCATCGTCGCGATAAATACTCAGCGCCGCGATTGCCGCGGTTGCCAGCTTGATCTCGGCTGATTCCAAAACCGATATCAGAAAATCACGCGCCGCTTCCTCTCTCGTCAGAGCCATCGGAAGCAACAAGGTCTGCTTGAACTCGCGGTCAAAAGTCGACGTCCACTTCTCCTTCAGCAATTCGTAGACTCCGGGGAGCCGCGACTCGGCAAGCGCCAGCGCCGCGTGCTCATAAAGCTCCGAATGACGCGGATCGACAAACGCCGACACGAATTCAAACGAAGCGCTTGGCATCGAAGTCATCAATCCGGTCAAGCATTCAGCGAGCACGCCGGGTTCTTCATCGCCAGTCAGCACCTTGAATCTCAGAAGCGGCGCGGCGGTCGGTCCGCAATGCGAGAGCGCTCGTGCTGCGCCAATGCGCGCGTCCGCTTCTTTATCCGCGAGCAGCGCCGCGAGCTCGTTCATTGCGTCGGGCGAACCGATTTGCACGAGACCAAGACCACACAGCGCGCGCAAAGGCGCGGCGGTATCGGAGCGCCCGCCCCAGGTCGGCTCGTGCTGAACGTGCCGGATGCCGGTGCGATAAAGCTCTTCATCGTCGCATTCAGCGGCTAGCAACGCTTTGACGATGGCGATCTTCGCGGCGCAGCCTTTATCGGTTTTTGCAGCGTCCTTCATGAACCGATGAAACGCCGCGATGAGATCAGGTGAGAAATCATGATCATCAATCTTTGCGACGATCCCGGCAGCCTTGGCGACGATGAGGCTGGTTTTGGAGGCGAGGTGTTTGCGGAGTTGCTTGCGAGTCTCGGGTGTGTCCGGTGATTTACTGAGAGTGGCAATCTCGGCGAGTCGATCTTCTATTGAAGGCGTCTTTGCCATGCTGAAGTTGATCGCAGAACCCTCGTTTATGAATGGATGTTTAGCGACGGCGAGCGCGTTGCGGGAACTTCACGCGCCGGTATACGTCGGCGACGGTCATAGTAAGACCGGCTGATTCGAAACGCAGTTCCTCTTCAAGTTTGGTGAACACCTGCCAATTCCATCGGTCGCCTCGCCCGCGGCGGAACACTTCGATGCGCACGCTCTCTTGAGAAACGATCACGTACTCTTTCAAGCTTTTGATTTGTTTGTAAGCCCGGAGTTTTTCTGAACGATCGATGCGTTCTGTGCCCGGCGAGCTTACCTCGATTATGAGCCGCGGTTGTTTTCGGTAGTACGGATCAGCGCCAGGACCATCGCATGCGACGACGACATCTGGATAGTAGAAGACCGATTCGCTGACCCAGACTTTCATGTCCGCCATAAAAACTTCGCAGGGTCCATCGCCGAGTTGAGAATCGAGTCCGCTAGTCAAATTGATCGAAATGCGGTTGTGCCTATCGCTGGCGCCAGCCATCGCGTAGATCTGTCCTTCGATGTATTCGTGGCGAACACGGCTGTCCTTTTCCGCCTCCAGGTACTCTCTCACGTCAAGCAGCTCTGGTTTTCGGGATACGCTCATAAGATAGCTCGCGGAAATCTTAGCACACGCCCGCAAATTCTATTCGCCCCTGTTGAGGCGCATGCCATATCGAGCGGCGCATAGTGGATCTTACCGCTGCAACTTTCCGTCGCGGGCCGCGTTCAAGTTGTGTTAGATTGAAGCAGCGCCCCGATAACGCCTGAGCGAGGACCTACTTAGTGATCACCACCGCCGGGAAGCTCGAACAACTCCAGGACACAATCGAAACCGTTATTCGAGGCAAATCCGATGTCGTCGAACTCGCTCTGGTCACGCTGCTCGCCGGTGGGCATCTGCTGATCGAAGACGTACCCGGCGTTGGAAAGACTACGCTCGCGCAAACTCTGGCTCGAAGCTTTGACTGCACCTTTCAGCGGATTCAATTCACTTCGGATATGCTGCCCTCTGATATTCTGGGCCTGTCGGTCTACAACCAGGGCGCGGGCACATTCGAGTTTAAACGCGGGCCGATATTCGCAAACGTCATTCTTGCCGATGAAATCAATCGGTCTACGCCGAAGACGCAATCTGCACTGCTTGAGGCGATGGCCGAAGGGCACGTGACAGTCGAGCAGGAAACGTATCAGTTGCCGCGGCCCTTTATCGTGCTCGCCACGCAGAATCCGATCGAGCATCACGGAACTTATCCGCTGCCCGAATCGCAACTCGACCGCTTCATGATGCGCCTGCGGATGGGTTATCCCGAGAGCGAAGACGAAAAGACGATTCTTCGGCAGCAAACGTTGAACTCGCCTCTCGATCACATCATTCCGGTGATGCACAGCGACGGCGTGCTCGATCTTCAACACGAAGTCAGAGAAGTGAACGTCGATGAATCTCTTGTTGACTACCTGATTCGAATCGTGCGCGCGACTCGCGATGCCGACATTCTCGATCTTGGCGTGAGCCCGCGCGGAAGCTTGGCGCTCTATCACGCGGCGCAGGCGTTGGCGTTTGTGGAAGGCCGTGACTTTGTGATCCCCGATGACATCAAGCGGCTGGTCGTTCCCATCTTCGCCCATCGAATCGTTGTGAACTCGCGCTACTCTACCGGACTGCGGCGTTCGGATGAAGCCGAAGCCGCGCTCGAGGAAATCCTCAAAAACGTCAACGTGCCCCTGTGAGGTAGTATGAATCGGCAGGCGTGGCGCGACTTCTTCATCACAGTTTTCTTCCTTGGCCTCGCGTTCGTCATCGCCCTGTTGAGCTCGGTTGCCGCCGACCAACAGAACACACAGCTTGCCGCGCTCGCGGCGGCGGTGTCCCTCTTGCTCGCGCTGATTGGCGCTGTCTACATCATCCCCAGACTCGCGCGCAACGTCAGACTCGAAATCCTGCGGTTCGCCATTCGAACGAGTTTCACGCTCGAAGGTTTGTTGTTCGTCGTGTTCCTGATAATCATCGGGTTTGCTGCGTGGAACAACGGTAACAATCTTTTATATTTGGTGTTGTCGGCGATGCTTGCGTTTTTGATCGCGGCGAATCTGATTGCGAGAATTGCGCTGCAAGACGTGTCCATCCAATTGCGATTTCCGGATCACATGTTCGCTGGCGAGGCCGCGAACATCAGCGTGACGCTGACGAATCACAAGCGGTTTATGCCCAGCTACAGCTTGATGGTCGAAGCGCTCTCGGATGACGGTGAAGACGCCGAGGATGAGGACGACAACGAGTCTGAAGAGGCAGGCGGTCCATCACAGAGAGCCGGCCGGCCGCGGCTCGGCAAGCTTGCCTACTTTGTGTTGGTGCCGGCCCAGTCGAGCGCCCGGCAGCGAATCGAACACACCTTCGCGCGCCGAGGCCGCTATCCGATAACCGGCTTCCGAGTCGCGACAAAATTTCCGGCGAGTTTTTTCAAGAAGTGGCGCCGCATAGATGCGACAGGCGAGATACTGGTCTATCCGAAACCGCAGCCGCTCGATGACTTTTATCACACGCTTCCAATGTTGGCGGGGCAAATTCAAAGTCATGCTCGAGGCCGTGGCGATGACCTGTATTCCATCCGCCGGTATCATCCGTCGGATCATATTCGCAACATCGATTGGAAAGCTACGGCGAAGTCGATGCAGATGATGGTGCGCGAACACACGAGAGAGGACGAGTGGCGGCTCACGATCGTGTTTGACACCGCGTTTCCTACTGGTTTGAGCGAACGCATCGGAGGGCCGTTCGCAACTCGGCCGGCGGACGCAAGCGCCCCGCGATCACCGGGTGATGCGAATGAGTTTCGTGAACGCTTCGAGAAAGCGGTGTCGATGGCTGCGTCGCTTGCGAATCATTTCATACTCGAGCGAGCGGATGTCGAGTTGATAACGACGGTCAAAGGGCAAGACGTGAAGTCGGGATCGGGCCACGAGCATCTTTACAAGATACTCGCCTCGCTTGCGACGCTTCAGCCAGGCGGTCCCACGAGCGAGAGCCCGCCTGCCGAACGAAAGCGTGGGCGCGGCTTTAGTTTCTTTCGGCGATCGCCGGTAAATACAGAATCGGAAGTCGACGGCGATATCGCCGTTGCGAAGCAAAGATCCAACGGCGGAATTGCGTGGCGCTTGCTCGATGAGATACCTGTGCTCGGGGACGAACGCCGGTTCAAAGTGCTGATCACGTCGGCGAGGAAAGGGACAATCCCCGCGCACATCTGGCGCAGCGCCCACGTTGTTTTTATGGATGACCTGTAGCGGGGGATGGGTGCCGGGGGTTGGGGGATGGCTAGAGCGACTCTAACGCAATCCGCCCTAACCCCCAACCCCCAACCCCCGACCCCTGATTTATGGAGTCTTACTTTCGAACAACTTCATACGCGCTGGTCGTAACCGCTTTTCTCGCGATCGCACTCACGGGCGAGCTGGATGGCGTATCGATCGCGCTGTACGCAATCGCGGTTGCCGTTTGCTATTACAGAGACGCGCGCGGCGCTGAACGTTGGCGGCTGCGAGAATGGATGTGGCGCGCGTTGAGCGTCGCGTATGTGCCATTCATTTTCGTGGATGCAGCGCTGATCAGCAATCGAGTCCTCGCTCTGGTTCACATGACTCTGTTTGTTTCGGCGGCCAAGCTGTTTCAAACCAAGCGGGACCGCGACTGGGTGTTTCTGTATTTGATTGCGTTTTTTCAAATGCTGCTCGCCGCCGGGCTGACGTTCGACGCGACGTTCATTGCCTCACTCGCGTTGTTCCTGTTCTTCTTCATATCGACTCTCGCAGCGTTTGAAATCCGCCGCTCAGGCCGCGAAGTAACGTCACTCGAAGAGGAAACGGTTGCTCCGTTGAAACAGCAGCGAATCAAGTATCGAGGAAAACCGGAAGCCGCCCGGAAGAGCCATCGGGTGCGATATCTTCTCGGAGCGTCTTTAGCTCAGATCGTAATCATTGCCGCGCTCGCGTTGCCGTTTTTCTTTTTGATTCCGAGACTGGGGGGAGGAGGCGTTGCACGTGGGATGGGTGAGGGCCAGCCCATTACCGGATTCTCGGAGCACGTCAAGCTTGGAGATGTCGCCTCTATCAAGAAGAGTTCACGGGTAGTCCTGCGAGTGCAACTGAATCGCCAGCCCGGAAAATATCTTCGATGGCGGGGCTTAGCGTTTGATTATTACGACGGGCGTTCATGGACAGTGGGGCGAGAACCGGGAAGAACCGAGACTGAAAAACAGGGTGAAGTGAGCGTCACTGGCAACGATAGCGCGATTCAGTATCGCCATCCGCTTCAGGTGCCGGCGGGGGGCGAGCCGTCGTGGCTTCAACAGCGATTCGTCCTGGAGCCGCTCGACACCGCGGCGCTGTTTGCCGCGCAGAAAGCGGTCTCCGTCCAGGGCCCGATGGCTGTCCTGCATCGGGACAAGTTCACCGGGAACCTATCGGCGGTTGGACTGAAAGGGCGAGTCGCTTACGGTGTCACATCTGACATCAGCGTTCCAAGCGAATCGGAGCTTCAGCGAGACGTCACCGCACTGCCGCCCGACAGTATCCACAAGAAACTGTACGCGAGCGCTCCTCGCAAACTGGACCCTCGAATATCGCAACTTGCCCATGAGATCACACGCAACGCGCCGAATCCATACGACAAAGCAAGGGCGATCGAGACTTATTTAAAGACCAATTTTCGTTACACGCTTGAGCTGAAGGGCGACGACGATGATCCGCTTTCCGACTTCCTGTTTGAAACCCGCGAAGGTCATTGCGAGTACTTCGCTACCGCGATGGCGATCATGCTTCGCACGCTGGAAATCCCGGCGCGAATCGTAAACGGGTTTCAGATGGGCGAGTACAACGAGCTAAACAACATGTACACCGTCCGCGAGAGTGATGCGCATTCGTGGGTCGAAGCTTATTTTCCGCGCAGCGATTCGTGGATCGAATTCGACCCGACGCCCGCTGCTGGCATTAACGATTATTCCGCGGGCGGGCTCCTTGCGCGCCTCCGAAAGTATGCGGATGCAATGGAAGTGTTCTGGCTCGACTATATCGTCACGCTCGATAGCGAAGAACAAGCTTCGATTATGGTGGACATCCAGCACCGGTTGCTTTCGATCAAGGATCGGCTGCTGGCGGCGTACGCCGGTGTGAAGCTTTGGGCTCGTGATGCGCTGAAAAGTTGGATTGTCGATCGCAGTTGGAGTCCGGGCGATTTGATCAAGCTCGCAAGCACGCTGTTTGTCATTTGCTTCGGCGCGATGTCGATGTATGTATTCCTTGCGTATCGCAAGCGCCGCGGCGTTGCGCCCTCAGGTTACGGTCCCTGGTGGCATCGATTCTTTATCCTGCCCACGTGGCGCCGAAAACTTGCGGGCCGGGACTATCGCCAGTCCGCGGTGCTCTTCTACGAACAGATGCTCGCGATCGCCAAACGCGCGGGACTGATCAAGCAGACTCATCAGACGCCGCTTGAATTCGCGAACGCCTCGGGGCTTGCGCCGATTCGCGAGATAACCGTCCTGTACAATCGAGTGCGATTCGGCGGCGCCCAACTTGACTCCCGTGAAACACACCGCGTGATGGACCTTCTCGCCGAACTCAAGCAAAGCATTCGCAGGCGCCGGTAGCCGACGCGAAAACGGCTTCGGAAGCTTGTTACACGTCTCGGTTAGCGGGGCCACAACCAGCCGAACGTACCCGCCGTCAGCAACGCGTAGATCAAACCATCAAACATCGATTTCAAAGTCGCGGTCCAACTTCGGCTGGCCCAGATCGAATTCTGCAACAGCGCGAGGCTGTAACCGGCAAACGCCACGGTTCCCGCATAACGAAACACATCGAGGTAGTGCGCGTGCGGAGCGAGCGCATGGCCACTGATGTACGCCGCAAAAACGCCGACCACTAAGCTGTAGATGAACCACTGGACAAGGTTCTTACCGATAGATATTTCTCCACCATTGATAATCGTGAAGATTGCCACCGGACCCCGCTTCATCTTTTCCTGGAATTCGGGCGACTTCATACCTTCCGGTCCGCAAGAGCTGGGGACCATGTAGTCGCCGGGCGGGATGTCGAATTTCCTGAGCGCATCCATGACGCCGTCTTCGGACTCTACTTTCCCATAGTCGCTTTTGTGATAGCCGAGCACCATGTGAATGACCGAGCTGGCAATGAACACAAACACCGCCGCCAGCAGAATTGGAAGCCACAACGCTGTGAGTTGAACCATTGGTATCTCCTGAGGCCTGAGTTGGCCGGGTCCTGTTTGTGTGATGGGGGCGCTGCAGCTACCCTGCCCCCTGCTTTATTAACCGTTCCGCACTGCGGTCTTTATGACAGTTGACTGCGGTCTGTCAACGCATGACTCCGCGTTATGCAAGCACGCCCTCGCGCGTCGGAATTTGACAACCTCCAAACTGCTAAATAGCATGCGTTGGGTATCACGAAAGGCCAAGGGGTATGAAAATATTTGATGTGACGGTCCCGCTTTCAAAGGACTTGATTGTGTATCCTGGAGACCCGCACGTAAAAATTCATCGCAGAACAAAAGTTAACCAGGACGAAGCGAAGTGGAACCTGAGCCGTTATTCCTTTAGTTCACATGCGGGAACGCATGTCGATCCTCCTTTTCATTTGATCGAAGATGGGCTAACGGTGGACAAGCTGCCGCTGGAGCTGCTGATTGGCCGCGCCCGCGTAGTCGAGGTGACGGCCCCGATCATCGACGAAGCGGTGCTCGAGGAATTCGACTACACCGCCGATGCTCGGCTCCTGTTCAAGACGCGCAATTCATATCTTTGGAGCCAGAAGACGTTCGTTAAGGATTACGTTTATATCACTCCGGGCGCTGCTCGTTCTCTTGTGAACGACGGAATAAAGGTTGTGGGGATCGATTACCTGTCAGTTGATAAATTCGATAGCGAACCCGAAACACATATGGCTCTGCTTACGGGCGGTGCAATAATCATCGAGGGGCTCGATCTGCGCGAAGTCGAACCGGGCGATTACGAGATGATATGTCTTCCTCTAAAAGTTTTGGGCGGCGACGGCGCGCCAGCGCGAGTCGTACTCCGGCAGAACTAGGAAGTCAGTAGTCAGTAGTCCGTAGTCCGTAGTCAGTAGTCCGTAGTAATAAGTAGTCCGTAGTCAGTGATCAGCAACCGGACCAGGGGCCTAGAACTACGGACCACGGACCACGGACCACGGACCACGGACCACGGACGACGGGCTACGGAACGGACGACGGACCACGGACGACGGACTACGGACTACGGACTACGGGCTACGGACTACGGACTTCTTTCATGAAAGATGCCGAGCTAACCAGCATCGTAGCGGCTCAACGGGTTTTTGCCGTTGTGCGAGCTCGTTCCGCTGAGTCGGCGCTCCGAGCCTCAGAAGCCGCAATCGTCGGTGGCATCAAGCTGATCGAAGTCGCCCTCAGCACTCCGGGCAGCTTCAGAGTGATATCGGACTTGCGGCACCGCTATGGCGACCGTGTGTGCGTCGGCGCGGGATCGGTGACGGCTCACGATCAATTGGATCGCGCGATAAAAGGCGGCGCGCAGTTCATCTCGATGCCTCACACAAGCGCGTCTCTGGTCGAAGCCTGCCGTCGCTCTCACGTCGCTCCGTTGATCGGGGCGCTGACACCAACAGAAGTGGCAACTGCATGGTCGATGGGCTCGCCGCTCGTGACTGTGTTCCCGGCATCGTCGCTCGGCGGCCCTGAATATGTTGCGGCGCTTACGTCGCGGATCAGCGACGCGAAGCTTGTCGTTTCGGGCGGCGTTGGATCTGAGAACATCGTCGACTACTTCAATGCCGGCGCCTTCGCGATCGCGGTGGGCGGCCGTTTGTTTACGAGTGGCGATCTCAAGAATGAAAACTACGCCGCGATAGCCGAACGTGCTCGCGGCGTCGTTCGCCTGGCGGGCGTCGCCTAGCGTCATCAACACCGCAATAATCAATAAACAGCGAACACACTACTTACCCCCACGCCGGATGACTGGACGTCCCCCGATTCCACACAATTCCGTCTTCTCCAACACCATATCGTGAGGTTCGCGGCGGGCAGCATTTCTATGCTGGCCGATAGGTTCAACAATGACGGTGACTTCGGCGTCCTCGAACCACGCTTCCCTTACGGCACGGTCATTGCCCTTATCACCAGCGCGGCTCGTCGCCGCAAAAGAAAGCAGAGGGGAGACAACAGATGATCACATTAACCAAAAAGATAAGCGCAGCGACAATAGTATTGGCATTATTGCTGGCGGTTGGTTCGACCGCTAATGCTCAATCCAGATATGGCGGCAGGCTGTCAGGAAAAGAGAAGGCCGCTTACATAGGCGGCGGAGCCGCGGCGGGCGCGCTGCTCGGCGGATTGCTTGGCGGTAAGAAAGGCGCAGTCATTGGCGGATTACTCGGAGCTGGCGGCGGCGCGGGTGTTGTTTACTACAAAGGCAAACAAAACGAAGACCGCTACGGCCGATACTATGACCGGAGATATCGCGACTATCGTGGCTACGATTCGCGAGACTACCGTGGTTACAGCGATCGCCGAGTGTATGATTCCAGAAACTGGCGCGACCACAACCATTACTCGAGTGGGTTCCGCCGCTAGTTGATTCAAAGGCAGCGAATAAAGATCGAGCAAGCAGAAGCGAGATAGAAGTCTCGCTTCTGCTTACTTCTTTTTGCTCACCGTTCTCAGAAGAAGACTCTTGAGCCTCACCTCGTCGTCGCTTTGAAGTTGAAGACGCGCCGCATAAATCGGAACATCGCCGCCATAATTCAGTCCCTCAAGCCGCACGGCGTCTTTCTCGGTCGTGACGATGGCTTCGGCGGCGGCTTCGCTTGCAGCTCCAGTGATAGCATTCACATCAGCCTGATCAAAAGGATGATGATCAGGGAAAAAGCTCTCGCTCACGATGCTGATTCCAACCTGTAACAAGTCGTCGGCGAACGCCTCGGGGTTTGCGATTCCACACGCGACGGCCACTTTCCATCCAGTGAATTCCTTGACGTCGTATGATTCGCCGGTCGCCAGATGCCGCAGTTCGGTGATCAGCGAAGAAAAGTACATCACGGGCACTTTGGCGCCGCAGTGGAGCTTGATGATTGCTTCGGTTTGGCCCTGATCAAAAGCGCGATCTGCGCGAGTGACGATCACAACGTCCGCTCTCTTGATGCCATAGAGCGGCTCGCGCAAGAGGCCAAACGGCGCCATTTCGAAACCACCGAACGTATCGGTCGCATCGATCAAGAGAATATTGAGATCACGCGCCAGCGCCAAATGTTGATACCCATCATCAAGCACAAGAACATCGGATCCAAGCTCTTTGCGAGCCCACGCGCCCGCGTCATATCTATTCTTGTCGACAATGACCGGAATTCCCGGCAGAGCGCGCGCGAGCATCGCCGGTTCATCCCCAACTTCTCGATAAGATTTCTCTCGTGCGCCTGCTTCTGGAGATGGACCGTTGAGCACCTTCCTGCCTGACGACTCACGCGCGTAACCCCGTGTGAGTATCGCGACGGAGTGGTCTTCGGATTTGAGATAACGCGCGATGTATTCAACCATCGGGGTCTTGCCAGTGCCTCCGAATGTAAGATTACCGACGCTGATGACGGTTGCGTCCAGACGTTTTGCCTTCAAGTAGTCTGTCTCATAAGCGGCAACGCGCAGCCGCACGGCTAATTCGTAGAGCCGGGCAGGGAGCCAAAGTAACGCACGTTTCAGCTTGTGAGTATTTGAGGTCATTCGATTGATCGCGGAATCCGCACCAACAGTCATCGCCACTCGGGATCAAATTCTACACACGTCTTTGATTGCAGCGATCGTGCGCTCACAAGCTCCGCGATTTGCCAGCAATATTCCGCGCGCTTGATCGCCCATCTCGCGTGCGAGTGCTCGATCTGATAACAACTGGAGGAACGCGTCGGCCAGATGGTTCGAATCGATTTGTACAAGCGCGTCAGCCTCCGCAAAATCTGAAACGATCTGACGGAAATTCCCAGTATGCTTACCAACAATGATCGGCTTCGCGAAGGCAGCCGGTTCGATGATGTTGTGCCCGCCCCGCGGCACCAGGCTTCCTCCGACGAACACGACGGCGGCGAAGCGGTACACTGACGCAAGCTCTCCTATTGAGTCCAGCAGGATAACATCGGCCCGCGAAGAGTTCGCGGTTTCCGAACGCCGCGCAAACTTGAAGCCCGATTTCGCAATCAACCGCGCGACTTCATCGAAGCGCTCCGGGTGGCGCGGCGCGATCAGCAAGCGGGTGTCTTCAAGGCCAGCGTGCGTCCGGATTTTTCTTAACGACGCAAGCAGCATTTCCTCTTCGCCCGGCGCCGTGCTGCCCGCGACGATCAGATGTGACGACGAGGACAGTGCAAATTGACCATCAATCTCCCTGTCCGAATCGGTTGCCTCGGACCCCTTACCAACCCCCAACCCCCAACCCGCATCCTCGGGCTGGTCGTATTTGAGGTTTCCGCACACGCGCACTCGATCCGCAGGCGCGCCAAGCTCGCGCGCGCGTTCGGCGTCCGCGTCGGTTTGCATAATCATCAGCGAAAGATCTCCGATCACTCGGTTGATGAATGAACGCACGATGCGATATCGACGAAACGAACGCGACGAGATTCTGCCGTTCGCAAGAATGGTGATTACTCCGCGCTTTCGGCATTCACGCAGGAAGTTCGGCCAAAGCTCGGTCTCGAGGATGATCACGATCGATGGTGTTATCCAATCGAGCGAGCGACGAACTGTAAATTGCCAATCGAACGGAAAATAGAATGCGCCATCGATCCTGTTCGACTCAGACTGCGCAAGCCGCTGGCCCGTGAGCGTCGTGGTTGAAACGACAACACGATAATCCGGTAGGTCGCGTTTGAGTTGGTCGATCAGCGGTTTCGCTGCAAGAAATTCGCCGACCGAAACGGCATGGAGCCAGATGGTTCGTCCGCCGTCGCCGCGAATAGAGTCAGGCAGAAGGCCCAGCCGCTGTTTGAAGCTGCCGGCATATTTGCCGTAACGCATCGCCTGAATGACGAAATAAGGCAGGAGCGCAACGAAGAGGAGCGAGAGGCCAAGGCTGTAGAGGAAGTACATGGCTTGCGGCTTTGATGCCGATACATTCGAGGCGCGAAAGTGGCTACCGGAGCCCGTTTCGCGCCTCAGTTAAAAGGCCGTAATTTGTCTGCGTACTTCGCCGTAGTTTCTCGTTTCCCTATTTCGCGCGCTCCAAATAGACGCCTTTCGACGGATCGACGCGAATGCGATCGCCTTCCTTTATGAACGGCGGAACCTGGACGCTGACTCCCGTCTCGAGCTTCGCGGGCTTTGGACTGTTCGAAGCAGTCGCGCCCTTCAGCTCGGGAGCCGTTTCAACGACGGTCAGTTCCACCGCCGGGGGCAACTCGACGCCCATCGGCGCCCCGTCGAAGAATTGGACATTGATCTTCGTGCCCACGGTCAGATAGTTCATCGAGTCGCCCAGCGATTCAACATCGAGCGCGATCTGCTCGTAGTTCTCGGTGTTCATGAAATAGTGCATGTCGCCGTCGGAATAAAGGTACTCCATCTCATGATCTTCAAGCGAAGCCCGCTCTATGTTCTCAGTTGAACTGAACCGGACTTCAGTCGAGGAGCCGGATTTCAGATTGCGGATCTTTGCCTGAACGAACGCGCGAAGATTCCCGGGCGTTCGGTGCTGAAAGTCGAGTACGCGATACGGCGCATTGTTATACATGATTATCATCCCGCGCCGGATGTCATTTGCTTGCATGTCGGTTTGATTCCCTTCGAGTGTCAGTATGTCACGAATAAGGCCCTCGGGCCAACTTTGAAGAATAGAGGATCGACGTGGTGGATCGCAAGCATCGCTCGATTTCGATGCGCCTGCACTGAGTGTTGAGATCGACCCTCACGCACTGTCTTATTCGCGGGCCTTCTGGAAGGTCGACGGCTTTGGAAATATCCCTGCAGGGAAGAGAGAACTCTTAAGAGGACCTATGACTAGCTCGAATCGTAAACGAGACACACTGTCGCTCCCACTATCTAGAATGCTCCTGCCGGCCCTCGGCTTGATGATCCTGTGCTCAATCGGCATACAAGCTCGCCCGGCTCCGCAGGCGCAAGGGTGCCAGTCGGGTGTGGGGCAGCAGCTTTTTGCAACCGGCGGCGAGGTTGAAGTCGAAATACTGCCCGCGGATGCGGGATTCACGATCGAGCTGCATCTGCTATCACCGGGACCAGATCGATTCATCGCGACGAATAAGCAATCTGGCACGGTGGTTAAGCTCGGGAGCTTTCCGGCCGGCGCCGAACTGAAATTCGGCGTGCTGGTTCGCGAAACCCAAAAGGTTTTCCAGATGGGTGCTGGCGCAGGGAATCCCGATGGTCTGCCTCACGCCGAGCTCACTTGCTTCGGCGCCGGACGGGCGAACGTCGGCTTTGAGGATCAGTCCGGCGGCGGCGATCGAGACTATAACGATTTGCTGTGCACCGTCAGGCAGTCCGAAGCCTGCAACTATTCGGTATCGCCTTCGAGCCAGTCGTTTGATTACACAGGCGGCAACGGCAGCTTCGCTGCCAGATCCGCGAGCCCTTGCAGTTGGACCGCCGTCAGCAATGTGAGCTGGCTAGTGATCAATTCGGGCGGGTCGGGAACCGGCAACGGTACGATAAACTACTCGGTTGCGCCGGCCTCCGACAACGGTCCTAGAACGGGTACGATAACCGTTGGGGGTCAGACCTTCACTGTTAGTCAGGATGGAATCGGAGGGCGCCCGCTCATCACCAGCGCCGTGCGAGACGGAAAGCATCTGCTCGTATTCGGAATCAACTTCGACGAAAACACCGTTCTCTTATTAAACGGAGAAGCCCAAAAAACGAAGCACGATGTTGGCAATCCGGCAACGATGCTGAGCGGGAAAAAAGTCGGCAAGAGGGCGAGACCGGGCGATACGCTTCAAGTTCAAAAATCCTCGGGCGCTCTCTCCCTGGGATACATCTACAATCCCTAAGCGCCAGCCGCGGGCGAGGCCTTCTAACTCACGAGCCTAAAATGGCTCAGGCGCCCTCCTTTCGGAGGACGCCCTTAACGAGAGCCTTTCCAACTCGGACCAAAGATTATCCGATGAGCCGGCGGTGGAAGCGAGCTTCCACCGTCAGCCCATCATGCAGTGGCTCTGGCTCGACACCAATCGGCGATTGCTGCCAATCGACTATACGAGCCAGCTCATCCCCGCCACGCATCAAAGTCATCGCAAGCGACCCTCCCGGACCGGCCCCGATCACCGCGTTGTTGATCGTTCCATTGAGATTCAACATCGCCGCATCAACTCTCAGCGGGTAAGACGGTGTCCCTTTGCTCGTATAGAACACCGCGCCGTTCTTGTAGTACTTCACGACGCCGCCTTCTATCGAGACTCGGAACACATCGCTTGCTGAGTACGCCGTGTCGGTTTGATAGACATTATTCTCTCGAACCTCGGCGACGCCGAACTCCGTTAGCTTGATCGCAAAATCAATCGCGGCGTACGCGGTTCCCGAAGCGCTATGAGTCAGCCCGCAGAATCGGATCTTATCGGTCACGCCAGCGGTGAACTGCACATACCCGTCTCCGGAGACGATCTGTTGTTGCGAGACGGCTCCGCCATCGGACTCGTCGTCCCGGCCAGCGTTCTTCTGCAACGAATTTCCAGAGACGAGGCAGTTGACCACGCTTGTCCACGTCACGTTCTGGGTTGAGCTTGCTCCGCCTCCGGAGGTCGTGAAAGTGAAGTCGCCCGAAACGGCCTGATTTCCTGCCGCGTCCTTCGAACGCACGCGATAGTGATACAACGTAGTAGCCGCGAGGCTGTTAATCGTCGCGCCGTGGCTTGTGACCATCCCGGTGCTGAGTCCCGTCGCGCTGCCGTATCCAGTGGTCGTCCCGTACTCGACTTGGGTGTCGCTCGCTTCATTCGTGTTCCAGCTTATCGAAGCACTCGACGCGTTGATTGATGATGCGCCGACGCTCGAGATCGCGGGCGCTGTGGTGTCAGGCGTGCCTGAACTTGAACCGCCCTGTGGCACTCGAATGATAAACACGTCGCGTCGCGTCGCGCTGCCCCAGTTGCTGGTGAACGCCACGAAGCGCCCGTCACGGCTTATGTCGCCACGCGGGGTATCCCAATAGTCGCGATAGACCGAGTGATGATGTGCCAGCCTTCGTACGCTCTGGCTTCCATCCGTCGAAGCCTGGAAGATCTCCTGTCGAAAAGGGCCAAGCGGGCCGCTGCCGTTGGTGAAGTTGCTGATCAAACACCAGCCTTCATCGTCGCCCAGCATCGAAATGTGATTCGCCTGCGACCAGTCACTGCCGAAGCTGATCACCTTTTGAAACTGATGAGGCGCCGCCAGACTTCGAACGGTGTATTGATTGTTCCAGTTGTCGTGACCCACCACTATGCCGCGGCCGTTGTCGCTGTGCCCCGGCGAATAGTCCGGCGCCGGGTCGGTGAGGCTCTGCACACCGCCGGCTTGCAGATCCCACACTTGAAAATCAACGCTGCCGCCGAATTCGGCTTTGACGACCAGATACCTTCCGGTCTTGTCCATTTGGACTTCATCGAAATTCCCAAGCGTTACGTTCGCGAGGATTCGGTTCTGATCTCTGCGCCAAACAACGTAACCGGTGGGCGTCCAATTTGAGTCCTTCTTGGTGAAGGCGAACACATTGTCATCGAGGCTCCGGCTCATCTGTCCGAGATAACCCGCCGGAAGCTCGCCAGTGAAGTCCTTGACCAGGGTGTACGTCCTGGCAGAGACATCGTAAGCCCACAGTTGCAGGCCGTAGTAGCCGTAGAGCACATTGGGATTCGTGCCACTCCACTCGGCGTCTTCGGTGGAGATGTATCCGCCGCCGGGCAGAGTCTTGTCGAACAGCGGACCCTTGCTGATGATCCTGAAGTTGGCCGCGTCAAACCGATAAAGCATCGGCGAGCCGTCACACGCGATGAAGAAGCGCGAGCTGTCCAGATTGAACGTCGGCCAGTACGAATAGTAGTTGTAGTTCGAGTTGCCGTCGGTTTCATCGGTTACACGCATGATCGTCGTGCCGAAGGTCGGATCGACGAACGTGCCTCCCGCTCGCGGAAGCGCGGGCGGCGCGGGTTCCGAATAGACGTTCTTGTCGGTGATCACTCCCGTTGGACCGGGCGCGGGTGGCGCGGGCGCAGCCAAAGTTGTGAATGTGAAGTCGCCCGACGCTGCGAGATTCCCGGCAGCGTCTTTGGATTTCACTCGGTAGTGATACAGCGTGCTGGCCGCGAGCCCGCTGACAAAAGCGCTGTGAGTAGTGACCAGCGACGCGTTCAGGGCCGTCGAGCTTCCATACCCGGTCGTCGTTCCGTAGTCGACCTGTGTGTCGCCCGCTTCGTTAGTTGTCCAGCCTATTGTTGCCGTGTTCGAAGTGACGCTCGAAGCTGACACTCCACTTAGAGAGGGCGCAGTGGTATCGCCGGCGCTGATCGTTGTGAAAAGGAAGTCGCCCGACGTCGCGAGGTTTCCGGCTGAGTCTTTGGACTTCACTCGGTAGTGATACAAGGTCCCCGATGACAGCCCACTTAAAGAAGAACTGTGAGCGGTGACCATCGACGTGTTCAAAACAGTCGAGAGTCCGTATCCGGTCGTCGCTCCGTATTCAACCTGAGTGTTGCTCGCTTCGTTTGTAGTCCAACCAATGTTCGCCGAATTGATAGTGACGCCCGACGCTGAGACTCCGGTGATGGTGGGCGGCGTGGTATCGGCGCCGCCGGTCGTTGTGAACGCGAAGTCGCTCGACATCGCGATGTTTCCGGCAGCGTCTCGCGACCTGACTCGATAGTGATAAATCTGGCCCGCGCTGAGGCCGCCGAATCCAACGCTATGATTTGTAGTCAACGCTGGATTCTGTGTTGAAAGAGTTCCGTAGGTCGACGTGGCGCCGTACTCGACTTGAGTATCGCTCGGCTCGTTTGTGTTCCACGAGATGACCGCGCCGCTCGCCGTGATGCCTGACGCAGCAACGCCCGTGATGATCGGAGCGGTTGTGTCGACGACTGCAGTAACGGTTACTGTGGCTGATGCATTGATGCCCGGGTTCGAAGTGCACGCGGCCTTAACCATGTACGTTCCGGGCGCCGCGGGCGCGGTAAAGAACCCGCCCGTTCCCATCGCGCCGCCAGTGGCCGACCAGGAAATCGTATCCGTAGCGCCAGTCACCAACGCAGTGAACTGTGCCGTTTCACCCGAGGTCATGCTCGCTTTCGCCGGGCTTATCGAAACGACTGTTCCGACAGTCGTGAGCGCAACCATCACGCCCGCAACCGTGGACATCGTGTCAACCAGAGACGCGTTGACCATCAAAGGATAAGAAGGACGCGCGGTGCTGGTGTAAAAGACCTCGCCGTTCCTGTAGTAGTTCACGACACCCGATTCGACGGCGACGCGAAATGTGTTTCCCGGTTTGTACTTGATCTTTGATCTGACCACGCCGTTCTCAACGACGTTGGCCTTTCTGTTACTCGTCAACTTGATAGCGAAATTGATATCGCCCGCGGATCGATGAATCGCGTTGCTGTTGTTTAATCCGCACCAGCGCTCTTGGTCGGCCCGGTCGGCTGTGAATTCAACATACGCGTCACCGGACAGCGCGGCCTGCGCAGACGTTGCATACGCGTCGTCCATCTGATCAACGCCGCCGGTCTTGGCGAGCGAATTTCCGTTCGCGGTGCAGTTCACCATGTTGGTCCAGGTAATACTCGATGGTGATGCTGAGATTGTTACCGCGGCGATGAACACGTCCACGCGCGAGCCGTTGGTGTGTGATCCGAAAAGCGATAGGCGGCCGTCCGGTGAAAAATTGTTGCCCGGGAGATTGATGCCGTTTCTGGTTGCGCCAAAGATTTCAAAGGAATCGTTGCCGCGCGAGTCTCCGTTGTCTTCAAGCTGCACCGACTCGGACTGCGGCTGGCTTCGATATCGCCACACGCGCGTGATCTGGCCGTCCACGATCAGCGCTTCCCCCGAACGATTCAGGTAGGCGCGCTCGAAGCCGGGAACGCCCGCGATCTGATCCGCGAGATCGAACGAATAAGTGGTATCCGTTACCCTGTCCCAAACTACGATCACTCTCGAAGACGAGCCCGCTCCCTGCCAGCTAAAGGCAAAGCAGTTGTCATCAGACCACGACTTGCTGAGACGCGACGCCTCTCCGCGGCCGAGCGTGTCTGAGAAATCCTTGAGTACCGTGCCCGTGCCCGTTATCACATCGTAGGCGTGAATGCGCGCCGAGTCCGATGACTCGAGTCCCAGAATTGTGTCGGTCTCGATTGCCGACCAGGTGCAACTTTCAGCCTGCAGGCCCGCGCCCGACAACTGGCCGCGCTTGTGAATCGCCAGTGTCGAAGGATCGAGGCCGTATATCGTCGCAATGCCGTCAAGGTTGAGGATAAAGCGTGTCGAGTTCGAATTGAAGCTCGAGCCTTTTCCATCACACGTAAGCGCGGCGAGTCCATCGCGACTGTCGGTCACTCGCACTACTCTTGCTCCGGACATCGGGTCTAAGAATGTGCTGCCGGCTTCGGGCCCCAGCGCCAATTCAACGGAATGATTGCCTGGTTTTGAAATCGGAGAGATTCGCGCGATTGCGCTTTGCTGGATAAGGAGCGTCAGCACAATTGCCCAAACCGAAAATAGATTCTGTTTGCTGGTGATTCGGCCGGTTATCCGGCTGAGCGAGGCAACGGAAGAGTGGCGTGTTCGAATTGGCATCTCATCTCCTGCTTTCGCCGCTCCTTCGGGTTGGATCGCTTCATTCGCGAGCGAATCTCAAGTTCCCAACGGCGGCGAAGCTGGTACCCACGAGCTTCAGCTCGTGAGAGAAATCAGTCAGGGGCCAACAATTTGTGGAGTGAGATGTACCGTACAGGTGGGATTCATCTCACTTCGGCAGCCAGTCATCCTTTGAAGAATTCGAGATTCTTGAAAGGCCTTGGCTTTGCGGCCCAGGATCGCTCCTGGTGTGCCTTTATCGGTGAAACGGCCGCGCTTTTTGTTGCTTTCATAAAGTGCGGCTCGGTCAGATTGGTAACAGATTGTGAAGTCGCATCGAGCGGTTTGCTCGGCAGGTTGCGGCCTAAAACACTGCTACCTTTATCCGGCCTTTCAAACAACACTGGACAAGCTCAAAGCTGTACACGATGAACAAACTTCTCAACGCTGAGCCGCAACCTTGCCCTCGCCGGACTCGGGTGCAACTCGTGTTCCAGCCCGAATCACGTCGCTCGCTTATCTGCTGGCGTGTTGACCGGCTCACGTGTGGAAGTACTTCTCGCAAGAGAATTGGGCAAATGGGTACTTTGTCCACTCTTCGGGGCGAAACAGGAACCGGCCGCCCAATTGTCATTTACTTACCATGAGTTCTGAGTTAGCGACTCCGTTTGAGCGGCCCACACGATGCAAGAAACGAGATTAAAGCCATCCGATTACCCGCCTGGGGACGCGATGCGTGTTTGCGAAATTAGAGACGTCGACAAGCTGGAAGAATATGTTCAGTCCTGGCAGGAGCTCGCTCGAGATTCGACAGAACCAAATCCTTTTTATGAGCCGTGGATGCTCATCCCCGCGCTGCGATCACTCGCCGCCGGCAAAGATGTGCGCGTGGTTCTGGTTCTGGATCGAAGCGAGAATCCTCCGAGGCTGTGCGGAGTCTTTCCCGTTGAACGAGTCGCTCGTTACAAGAAGCTTCCGGTTGGCGCCTTCAAGCTTTGGCGGCATATCTACTGTGCTCTTTGTACGCCGCTGATCCGAAACTGCCGCGCGAGCGAAACGCTTGATGCGTTCATAGCGTGGCTGGGGTCGGAGCGCAACAATGCGTTGATGGAATTCAATCACGTGTCCGGCGACGGTCCCTTCAACGAGCTCCTGAACGACAGCTTTCGAGAGCGCGAGGGCAAAGAAGAACTTGGTGAATCTCACACTCGCGCGCTGTTCCGGCCTCGGGAAAACGCGGATAGCTACATCAATGCTGCTCTCAGACGCGACCACCGCAAGGACCTTAGGCGCAAGACTCGCAGATTGCAGGAACAAGGACTCGTTGAGTTCAACTCGCTCAAGCTGGACGGCGATCTGGAACGATGGGTGGGTGAGTTCCTTGCATTGGAAGCCGGCGGTTGGAAGAGCGAGGACGGCGGAGCGTTCGCTTGTAATGATGCGAACAGAGAATATTTTCACAGCGTGGCGAAAAGCGCATTCGAGCGTCGGAGATTGATGATGCTTGCGCTGCGTCTGGACGGCCGGCCGATCGCGATGAAGTGCAACATCCTCGCGTGTCCCGGCTCGTTTGCTTTCAAGATTGCTTTCGATGAAGACTTTTCCTATTACTCACCCGGTGTGCTTCTGGAACTCGAGAACATCCGCATTCTCCACTCAGATCCGCGAATTGAGTGGATGGATTCGTGCGCCACACCCGAGCATCCGATGATCGATCGGCTTTGGCACGATCGCCGTACGATCAGCAGCATTTTGATTCCAACAGCGAGCAGTGCCGGCAATCTGGTTATCCGAGCGTTGCCGTTTATGCGATCAATCAATCGAAAGGCGCGAGCCCTTCAAGCGAAGGGACTGTGAGGATTCAAGAATGAGTTCAGCCATTCTTTCATCGACCGGCATTGCTCACACCGTTAAGGCCGGCACCTCCCGGCATCGTCTGTTGAACATTCGCGAGGAAACATTTCGCGAAAACATCGGACAGCGGCCATTCACTATCGCTCATCGCCTTACCGCTCATCCGCTCCTTTCGCTCCCAAATTTGATCGAGCTCTCACGAAGGCTTCCCGCGGAAAACGTCCGATACAATCGCGGTGATGTTCAGCCGAGCCAGCGCATCTACACGGCTGCGAAGAACGGTTTGTCGATCGAGGAAACCATCAGGCAAATCGAAGATTGTGGATCGTGGTTGGTGCTCAGGTTCGTCGAGCAGGATCCTGAATATCGCGCTCTTGTGGACGAGTGTCTGGATGAGATTCAAACGTTATCCGAGCCCGTGATGCCGGGAATGTGCAAACGCGAGGGGTTCATCTTTATCACGTCGCCGGGCAGCGTCACTCCGTTTCACGCGGATCCCGAATACAATTTCCTGATGCAGATTCGCGGGACTAAGAAGGCGAGCATGTTCGATGTTGCGGACAGGTCGATCGTCTCCGAAGAAGTCCTCGAGAAGTATCTCGCCGAAGGGCCGTTCTGTGGCGAGTTCAAAGATGAGTATCAGCGGAAAGCCTTCGAGTTCGATCTCCATCCGGGCGACGGATTGCACTTCCCGCTCAATTGGCCTCACTGGGTAAAGAATGGTGATGAGGTTTCGATCTCATTCAGCGTCACTTTCAGAACGCCGCAATCGGAGCGCACGTCATGTATCTACAGCGTTAATCATCAACTCCGAAAGCGAGGGTTCAATCCCACGGCGCACGGCAAGTCTGCGTTGTTGGACAGCGCGAAGTTCAACGCCTACCGCGCTATTCGCCGCGCAAAGAGTTTGCTTGGAAAGAAGGAAGCGAAGTTACCGGATAGCTACTGAGCTGCTTCGACCTGAGTTCCGTTGCGCCGACTATGTCAAATCGGGTTGTGATGTTATGAGGCAGCCTAGAGTGGTGTTACAGCCAGCCTGTACAAAACAAGACGGGTCCGTGAGTACTTTTCATCTTGATTCGCATGCCGATTCTTAGTGTAAAGCAGGCGTTGCCTCAAAAACGGCGTCTGCCTTAGAAAGAACTCGTTTGTCCCCCTAAGACCATACCGGCTTAGCGTGCGTACAAAGACCGGCTCGCCGGTCCCGAGCGTGAATTGGTAGGCGTCTCTTCAGCTATTTCAGGCATTACCGTCACAGCACCTTGTTAAAGGAGGCCACCGCATTCGCCCGAACCTGGATTGGGAGCGCCATCACAACAGTCTGCTATGCAATCAAGCCCTGCCTCGGCACCGCAGCCTGAATAATGACCGGAGCAGGAGCCGTCGCAGCTCTTACCACATGAGCAGGTACAGGAGAAAGGAGCCAATCCCGTGGAAGGCGATTCATTTGCCGCTACGGTCGCGATTCTAGGTAAATTTCTGCTAAGGAGTTGCTTCTGAGCCATTGTTGTTAGCCCCAGTGAGGCAACAGCCAAAAGAGCAATGACTATCGTTTTCATTTGCATCTCTCCTCAAAAGCGAAGGCCAGCGTTCTTGTTGTGAACGGAATTCCTGAATCAGCGCACCGATTCTGCATTACTTACGGATTGACTGAGGACTACCAAGAGCGCTAAGGACGGTTTACATAGTGGAATCTCTGACACGGTTCATCCGAAGCGGTGCGTACCTAGTACCCACTACCTACCAGTTTGAACCTGATGGGATCTTCCATCTTGTGCCATCCTCGAATTCGATGAAACCGACGGTGATTCTCAAATCGGAAGCGGCTCCCGGAATCCAGGATCGTGCGGAGTCTATACCCGGTTGTCGCAAAACGTTTACGAATCTGCCACCTTTTTGTATCGAGACCCTTTCAGCCTCCGGCCATTCACTTGAGCCTACTTTACAAGTGGCACCGGGAGAAGCCGACCGGTTCCTCTTCCACAAAATGTATCCACTCTTCGGCTTGTCAATAGCAGTCTGGAGTATGATCGCAAAAGACTTGATGGTCTTTGAATAACCATTCAGTAAAGTAACTTCTGGAAAGCTTGACATTATGAAGTGACGCGGCGGTTCACCGACGAGTGTCAAAAAGCCGTCCCCTGGTATTTCCTTCACGCCTGCCTCTAGAATATGAAGCGAACTTCCCAGCGAGTTGTCTATGAAGATATGAACCACGCTGGACGCCTCAACCTGTCTAATAACCCATTTCTTCTGTTGCTGATTTGTGCTCGCGAGACCTCGTGCGTTTGGTACGACTAACCCGGTTAGAACAGGTGCGATTACCAGGAAGATTAGACTATATCTCTTCATTTTTACGTCTCCTCTTTGACGCTAGCCAAACCCGTGTCTCAACTTTGGGGCAAGACTCATATCTCGGGGCATCGGAATCCGGCGAATCGTTTGAGCCAAAATCGAGCTTGAATACTTGCCGTCCAAAGCGAATGGTCTGCTCGTACGAAACCAAAGGCATTCCATCCTTCACCTCCTCGTCCTCCTAAGAAAGTGGACCCTGAGTTCCTATACCTGCCGGGCATGCGGTTACCGTCTGAAAGGACTGTCCGCATTTGATTGAGACTCTTTCTTGCGCCACAAGATAAATTAGAGGTGAAGATTGTAGCTGGGGGGCATTTACCCACTGAACGTCGCTCGTTAGCTGTTCGCGCCATCGTGATTTCGCTACTTTGGTAGCGGCGTTCTCGGCATGGAAGCGACTTGTGAGTTTGGGCCGTTGACCGAACGACGCCTATGTCAGTGATTAGATCGTTGTGACAAAGCTTACGTCAGCTACGGCGCGGAATGTTATAATAGTTCCTATCACGTGTCAAGATAATTCTACAATGAATCGCAATTATAATTCTGTTAGCCCATTAACTCGCTGATTCTACGAGAGCCCTGCCTTCGTCCCCTCCCGCGAAGCAGGTCTATAATAGCTGCCTTCTTCTCGTCGCTTCGGGCAAACATTGCCCGTTTGAGGAACGCCGGGGTCGCCTCGACAACGCGTGACGCGAGGACTGACCCTTAGCAGGCTATTTTTTGAGCAGTTTTCCTCTCATCTCATTGAGACTAGTCATCGCTTGAGCCCTGGCCTCCTCCCACCGTTCAATTCCTTGTCGAGTTTGGCGCGCAAATTTGTCCTCGTAGAGTAGTTTCGCATACCGCTGAATCTTGTTGTAGTTATCATCTTCAAGCCAGGCTCTGTTCTTATTCAGCACAGCTAGTAGTTCTTTGCGCGCGTCCCTGCTTCGCTCAAGAGCATCCTTCAGGTCCTTCTCTCTGCCGGCAGCAAGAACGAAGTCGACTTGGCCCGGCGAATCGCTCTTCACATTGATTCCCTCCATCGCGTCCTCCACGGAGGCTTCGTATACAAAGAATCTCTCATACACCTCAGCAATTTTCGCTACGCGAGTCTTGTTTAGTTCATCCGCGAAGCTTCGCTCGTGCTCCAATTCCTTTAGATTAATAGTCCGTTGGTGATCTAGCTCCGCCTGCTTACGATTGTAATAGGAAGTGAGATAAGTTCCGACCAGACCCGTCAAGGAGAATCCTAGTATCAAAGAGAACGCCAGCGAAAACAGTTGACTCCTTAATGCACGCCTCCACCACGGAGCGGGCGTAGGCTGATCAATCAGTTTGATGATTCGAGAGAGGAGAACCGCATCAGTTATGGTTTGGGTGGTATTTGCATCAAGATTGTGAGTCTCTGGAGTTGTTCCTCCCTGCATTGCAGTTACCTCGCGACTGTCGCTCAAGAATCTATAGGACTTGGTATGAGCTTTCCTCCTCGTACGAAGCGTTGCTAAAGAATACATCAAATCGTGAGTAGATCAAGTGTACGAGGTGTAGTGTACGTGTAATAGAAGTTCCGCGTGTTAATCTTATGGATGCATCAATGCCAGACGGGAAAGCGAACCGCCGACGAAGAAGGCCGCTGAATGGTGTGCCTTTCTGTATTCGGAGGGAACGGAATCAAAATACCTTCTGAAGTGACGCACGAGAATGCTCGAAAATACGAGAGCTAATAGTGGCCGTATGTTATATAGTACCCGACGGAGGGAGGGCTCTAAAGAAATGTCTGATGAAACGAAAGAAACGTCGATGGACCTAATGTATCCGATTGCGCTTGATACATTCGAATGGGCGCAACAAACGAAGGAATCGATAGATAGCCGCATCCAACCCCAATTGAGTCTTCTCGCTGGTTTATTCTGTTATCTCTCCACTGGTGCGTAAAAGAGTGCCGGACGCTACATTCAACTCACTATGGTTCGTTGCCGCGATATTGTTCTTCATCGCGCTGTGGTATCGGGGACGGTAGCACCTTTTCCAGGGCACCTACAACTCTTCGACATAGAAGCGGTGTATGGCGACGCACAATCCATGTCGGGGTCGGACTTTAAGAGAGAAGTTATCGAGAGATCAGACGTAGTCTAAGCCTCAATCGCAAGGCGTTGCGACGCAATCGGTGGTGAAATATTTCTATGCTCGCCTCATTTCTAACTACCCGCGAGCAATTCGGCAAAGCTCCAAACGTGGTCGGTTTACACAGACTCCACATCAGGGTCACGCGGTCCCTTGCTTAAGCTGGATCACAGATTTTTGCGGGCAGGGACTTGCTTTCTGTATTCGGTGGGCGTGACGTCGAAGTATTTTTTGAAGTAGTGTGCAAAGTCGCGGCCGCTGTTGTAGCCTACTTCCGCTGCAATCTGCTTGATACTCAGGAAGGTCGTTCCCAAAAGTTGCCGGGCCTTCTCCATTCTGAGTCTTATCAGATATGTTCCTGGCGACACTCCGGTTTCACTTTTGAAAAAGTCGGACAAATATGATCGCGAGATATTGCCCACTGCCGCTAAATCAGCCAGAGAGAGTTTTCGATGGAGATTCCTGCTCATGAAGTCGATGATGGCCTGGATTCTCGGCTCTTGCCGTTCCCGGACTTCTGGCAGTGACACTGCGACAGTGGACCGGCTCTTAAGTTTCGATCTAACTTCCGACAGGGTTTCCTGGCATTCTGGATAGCGGTCAATGAATGGAGTGGCCGCTATAACGTTCATAGTCTGAAGTGCTTCTTCCGTCCTCCCACTCTCGGAAAGCTCAAAAGCATAACTGTTAAGAAAACTATAGTATGCGGGATGACCACGCTTGCCAATGGCGCGTGCAAAAGGCATGAGTCGTTCAAGGTCACGCAACGCCGCCCGATGGTCACCCGCGACGCTTCGCAGGAATGATATACCCCGCTGCGCTTCAAGAAAGGTCACCGGGTCGCCGCATGATGAACTCTGCAGGCGAAGTCTCAGCGATTCTTCAAAGCGTCCTATGTCGTGCTCAACAGCACTCAAGGAAAGCAAAGCTTTGGAGCGATACCGCGCCGGGGCGGAGTCTGCTACGCTCTCGAGTAGCTCTCTCGCCTTGTCGAGCTGCCCAGTTCGATATAGATAGATGCTCTCGTAATACTTGCCCACCTGATTGAATGGATACCCGAAGGACTGCAGCAGCAGCCCAATCTCGTGTTGAGATTGTATGTCTCGAAGATAGTAGCTTGCTTCGGCGGACTGTATCAGTTGATACAATTGGCCGCGTTCAATTTCAACCGCGGAGGATAGAACCGTGAGAAAACGTTTAATCGCGTCCGTGTTCATCACGTTCCTTCTGTGCGCTCCGGTGTTTGCGGGGCACATTATGCCAGGAGGCGGGTGGTGCGAATGCGGCAGCTTCGACGGGTGTATTTGCGACCCCGGCGAAGTGCCCATCGGTCAAGTGAGCCGTCCTGTGTCGGATGAATCTAGTCAACGCCGACCTGTTGATTTGGGTTCAGAAACGCTATTCGTGATTGCCGCGCTGCTTCTAGTGCTTAGATACAAAGCCTAAGCCCTAAGCGACAAGGGGAACAAAGATGTATCTATCGCTCTCGTGGCGATTCAGTATCTGTCTGTCGCGCCGCAGTGTATCACAGAACACGAAAGACACAAGGTATGAAATCATCCTAATAGGTATGCAATCATCCTGATTAATCTGCGAGCAGTTCGGCCAAGCTCACAGGGGTTGATTAGATGTCGGACCTGTCAAAAGCACGGAGCCTGACGGATGTCGTGTTCGGCGATTGAGCTTCGGTCCCGGGACCGAGTGGCTCTCGCATCCATAGTGGCTTGCGCATCCGATAAGTTAAGCGCCCGGCACAAACCCGCGTAGCGGGCGACGGCGTGTAACCCAGGGCGAGTCCGCGAGCCCTGGGTGATCGCCGACACGATCCTGATGCCACCGGCGGCGAGCCCGCGTAGCGGGCGACAGCGAATCAACCTTGCGATCATTATTGTCTCGGGCGAGAGTGGCCTGCTGCCGCCCGCTACGCGGGCTCCGAACCGCGATTGATACTAGCTACCCAAGGCTGCGCGGACTTGCCTTGGGCTACACGCTTTTGCCCACTGCGTGGGCTCACCCATCAGATGTCGTTTCCACTTCCGTCCTCGCGATCGCCCTGCTATCCTCTACGGCTATGAAACGCAACACACTCTCGATAGTCTTCGCCACTTTGGTGCTCGTTGCTGCTTCGTCAGCGCTTCCCATAGCCGCCCCGAACGACAAGCTCGCGAACATTCCGAAAGCGGAATACCGCGCGCGGCGGCAGAAACTCCTCGATCAAATCAAAGACGGCGTCGTCGTTTTGATCGGCGCGCGCGAGGAAGACCTCGGCGAAGTTGGACGTTTCCGCCAGCACAATGACTTCATGTATCTCACCGGCGTTCAGACCCCGGCAGCGTATCTTATTCTCGTTCCCGCGGGCGCTGTCGCCGGCAAGCCGTCGAGCGAAACCGTCTTCATACCGGCTCGCGACATGACCCACGAAAAGTGGACCGGCGTTCAAATCGGTCCCGGCGACGAGGCTCAGCGAATGTTTGGGATTGGCGAAGTCGCGGCCTCAGCCTCTTTCAAAGATCGATTGGCCCAGTTGGTTGCGCCTGTCGAGGGCAAACCCGCGCCGAAGATCTACACAGTGATTCCAACCGGCCCGGGTGCGGACACCAGCCGCGAGAGCCGCTTCGTCGAGATGCTTCGCCAGACATTTCCAAACCATCAGGTCGTCGATGTCTCGAAAACTATCGGCGAAATGCGCAAGGTGAAATCGCCCGCGGAAATCGAGCTCCTTCAAAAGGCAGTCGACATATCAAACGAAGGTCATCGCGAGATCGTGCGCGCGATCAAGCCCGGCGCTTATGAGTATGAAGCGCAAGCGGCGCTCGAAGCAGTGTGGACGCGCATGGGATCCGAGCGCCCGGGCTACCCCTCGATTGTCGGGTCTGGAATCAACGGCACGATTCTTCACTACAACGAGAATCGCAAGCGCATCGACGCCGGCGACCTGGTCGTCGTCGATGCCGCGGCCGAGTTCAGCTACTACACCGCCGACATCACGCGCACCTATCCGGCTTCGGGCAAATTCACTCAGCGTCAGCGCGAGGTATATCAACTGGTGCTCGATGCGCAACGCGCCGCTGAGAAAGCTTACGTGCCCGGCAAGTCGAGCATGAAGGATATTCAAGACGCGGCCCGCGAAGTTATGAAGGCGAGCAACGTGCGCGACAAGCACGGCAAAACTCTTGAGATATATTTCATTCACGGGCTGGGTCATTGGATCGGCATGGACGTGCACGATACCGGCGCCTACGGTGTCTTACCCGCCGGTTCGGTGATAACAATCGAGCCTGGAATCTACCTTCCCGAGGAAGGTTTCGGGGTGAGGATCGAAGACGACTACCTGGTGACCGAAAAAGGACTGGTTAAGTTGAGCGCCAAGCTCCCGTCCGAGCCGGATGAAATCGAGAGAATGATGCAAAAAACTGCCGCGCACCCGGCTGCGAAATAATCGCGTCGTCTCGCCACTTTGCTAACAATTATTATTGACCCGAGCCGTCTGGCATCTTAGTCTTTCCGCAGTCAGACGGCTCTCATTCCCCCGTTTGGATAACAGCCCCGACAAAATCCAGTGAGTGTGAAATGGAAATCAAAGGCGCTATTCTTGAGTCTCGTCTTCAATTCGTAAAAGAGCGCTTCGGCGTGAAGGCGGTTGAGGACGTACTGTCTGCATTGCCGGCTTCAGACCAGGCGACGCTTCGAAAGCCTCTCAACCCGGCGGGCTGGTATCACTTTCAAACGAGTGAGCACCTCGACGACTCGATCTTTCGCGTAATCGGACGAGGCGACGCGACCTTGTTCGAAGAAATGGGCGCCGCCTCGGCACAGCAGAATCTGAGCGGCATACAAAAGTTCTATCTCGACCCGGGCAATCCACAGGGCTTCATGTTGCGCGCGCCGCTGATCTATCACGTGTACTACGACAAAGGCTGGCGCGACTACAAACCAACCGGTCAGACGACGGGAGTGATGACTACCTACGAAGCCGAAACCTATTCGGCGGCCGACTGCATGACAGTCATCGGCTGGTATAAGCAAGCACTGAGGATGTGCGGCGCGCGAGACGTCGAGATGACCGAGGAAACCTGCCGCGCGCGTGGCGGAGATTGCTGCAGATACCTGGTGAGCTGGAAATAGCAGATCACTAGTTCGTAGTCAGTAGTCCGTAGTCCGGGCGCTTCTTCTTTTTTCTCTCTCTCCGCATCTGAAAGATCCTGCCCAAATAACTCGACAATCGTCAGAGGTTTGCTGCGCGCAAACCAGCCGCTAGCTTCGCCAAACCCGCTGTAAGAGTTTGATACCACGTCCCCACCTTCAGTGTTCATCACTGGCTCGTATGTTGCACACGTTGGACTCGAGACCTAGAAACCAACAGGAGGTGAGCAGTGAAAAGAATTATCGCTGGCGCTATCAGTGTGTTGATCTTGAGTGGGAATCCCGCGACTACGTGGGGCCAGGCGAAACCGGCATCCCAGTCGAAACCTACCGCAGCCAATAAAACCAAACGCGACGTCGAGTCTCTTGGTAGAGGGAACCGCGTAACCGTTGTGCTTCGAAATGGAAATGAATACTACGGAGCGATCGGAAACGCGGCGGAGGATTCGTTCGAGCTTCTCGAGATTGATCTCAACCAGAAGATTACGATCGCGTACAGCGACGTGAGTAAAGTGCGAAGCGGCTTTGGGAATCCGAATCCGTACAACGGCAAACGGTGGCATCCAGGCTGGCACATTGCGGGGATCGCAATTGTGGTAGGGCTCACGGTGGTGCTGTTTGCCGTCGGCGCCTCAGCATCGCGATAGCATCACGCCAAGTTGTTCAAGATTTTGATCGGGTAGCATTACGCCGATAAGGGGGTTATGGATGAATGGCGTCCGGCGAATTCTTTCCCGCGTGTGAAACCTTAGTCCGGCTTTCTGCACTAACAACCCACGATGAGGCGCGCCTGGTTTTACTGGAGACAAACTATGAAGTACGTCGTTGCTACTATCGCGATCGGTTTGATGCTGGTTGTTCACGCTGCGCCTCAAAACACCGATTCGTCAAAGGCTCTGCCCGCAATTGATCAAGTCCTCGAGAAATACATTCGCGCAATCGGGGGCCGTGAGGCGAACGAGAAACTCAAAACCCGAATCGCAATCGGCGAGTGGGATAACGTCACCCGCGGCGTTCGCTTCCCGATCGAGATCTACTCCAAAGCGCCAGACAAGCGCGTTGAGACACTTGACGCTTCAGAGAACCGAGGCGTCACCGGACGGGGCTACGACGGCACGAGCGGCTGGTCGATGAACATGACCGAAACGGGCTTGCGGCAGCTCGAAGGCGCGGAGCTTGCGATGATGAAACGTGAATCCGATTTCTATCGAGCGCTCAGATTGGATCAACTCTACAAACGTCTCACGGTCACGGCGAAAGAAAACATCGACGGCCGCGAAGTCTACGTCGTCGACGCGATTCCGGAGACCGGGAATCCCGAGAAACTTTACTTCGAGACCGCGTCGGGTTTGTTGTTGCGCAGAGACGTCGTCTATGGCAAAACGCCGGTGCATCATTACTTCGAAGACTACAAGGACATTGACGGCATCAAACTTCCGTTGACTCTGCGATCCGAAGGTCCCATCAGACTCGTGACTCGACTCAAAGAGATCAAGCACAACGTTGCAATCGACGACGCGAAATTCAAATCACCGATTCCAAACTGATCGCGCACCCGAAAGAACTCACCGCTGAAATCCTTTTCAACTCGGATCGCTCCTGAGCTACTATTCCGATATCAACAAGTGAGGCGGAGCAGGAGTTCTAGTGTCATTGCGCATACTGGCGATCTTTGCGATCACCGAATTTGTTTTATGTCTCACGCCAGGCCCGGCGGTGTTGCTGGTTGTTTCGCAAAGCATGCGAAGCGGGTTCGAGTCGAGCTTGCGGGGAGCGGCGGGGATACTCACTGGCAACGCGATCTACTTTGTGTTGTCGGCCGTGGGACTCGGAGCGTTGCTGATGGCGTCGGCGACTCTGTTCAATGTGATCAGATGGGGAGGCGCGGTTTATCTGATCGCGGTGGGCTTGAAAATGCTCTTCGCGAAACGCCGAGTCGATGATTCACAGAGGCATGCCGCTCAACCAAAGCGCGCGGCGAGATTGTTCTCCGAAGGATTGCTTACTCAGCTTTCGAATCCCAAAGCGATAGTGTTCTTCAGTGCGCTTCTGCCTCAGTTCGTGACTCTCGGCGCGAGCGTCGCCGCGCAGTTCGCGGTGCTGGGAGTCATATCGCTGATCGTCGAACTGATCGTGCTTACTGCTTATGGTTTTGCAGTGGAGCGAGGCAGCCGGCTGATTGCGAATTCTGGAATGTCGGTGTTACCGGATCGCATCGCGGGCGGTTTTCTGATCGGCGCAGGCGTGAGTCTGGCGGCAATGCGAAAGATCTGATGCGTACTTGAGCATTCAGGCGCGTAAAAGCTGCTGAAATCCTTAGTGACTAGAGCCGAATCAATACAGGATCTTCTTCAGGAGACAGATGAAGCAAAGCAAATATCCGTTGGGTTGGAACGAGCGCAAGGTTCGCAAAGTTTTGAAGCATTACGAGTCGCAGACCGAGGAGCAGGCGATCGCGGAAGATGAGGCTGCGTATGAGTTGAAGGACCAGACAGTCATGGTCGTTCCCAAGAAGCTCGTTCCTGAGATCACCAAGCTGATTGCAAAGCGCCGCCCGGGATCAGGCCGCGCGTCAAGGGCTGGAAGGGGACCAGCATAGCGACCCATGAACGCTACGAGCTTCATCTCGGAACACACGGCGGAGTACGCGCTTGTGCGGAGTCTGGTTGGCGTCCTATCCCGACAGTTCAGCACAATCATCCCGATCTACTTCTGGGCAACTCGAGAGGGATCAAGCATCGCGGGCAGAGGCGTAGGGCAACAGAACGTACGCGTAATCACTGCGTATGCGCGTCGCCCCAAGGTCGTCAATCCCGACGACAGCATAGTGCTCATGAAGATCAACGCTCTGCTGCTACAGGCCGGTGCTGCTGGGCTCGATGTCGGGATTCCCGTATTGGCTGGCGTTCCACTGGCAAGTGGCCTCCTGCAATTCAACATCGAGACTCCCTGCAGTTGGTTTCACATCAATGGGCGCGTTCCTGGAGACCGAGATGTCGAAATACGCATTTCGCTCTCCGGCGAAGCTCAGGACTCAGACTCCAGCAGGCCGGGCGTGCTCGGTCCGTTAACAGCCGACGATCTCTTGAGCATTGTGCAGAGCGAGGCCCGCGCAATGCCGTGGGATGTTGCCGTCGATTGCATCTCGAGTGGCGAAGGCGGAATAGGAGGTTTCTTCTTCTCGGGCTACCGTCCATTTTACCTTGTGCTTCCCGTTCAGCCGGGGAGGGAGGCGCTTTGATCATGACGGTCAACAGAAAGGTCTACCGACCTGGCCAACGCTGCTAATCGCGGCCTCAGATCGTCCAGTCCTTAAGCATCAAGCCCGGCACCTTAGCGAAGTCTACTTGGTTGCGCGTAACCAGAGTGCCATTATTGGCAAGCGTAATGGCTGCGATTCTCAAGTCCCGGCTGCCCGCACGAATGCGTAGCTGCTTCAATGCCTGGTAGATGGTTTCCGAAGGTGCGTCGTAGTCAAGAATGTTCAGTTTCGCCAGGTCGAGGATCGCCTTCCGCAGATACAAGTAGGCCATCGAGCGCGCGTGGCCGCTCGCAGCCTTGCCAACTTGCGCCAGACGCCCACGCAGTTGTTCTTCAGCGGTGATGATAGTAATTGCGATTTCGTCAGCGGGAATGAGCGCTAGTCGTTCGCGTATCTTCGTATTGCCCCGCAGGTTTAGGCTGAGATGATCAGTGTCCAACACGTACAAGTTACTGCTCCGATTCGCCGGTATCATTCTCCTGGCGATGGCTGGAAATCTCACTCATAAGATCCTCAAAGGTGGGATCATCACGCAGGCTGCCGTGAACCTCCAGCCATGGGTTGGCAGAGACAGGAGATGCCGATGTCTCAACCTCTATGTTAAACAGATCGCCCTTGGCCAGGCGCTGCTTGAGCATGCGTGTGGCATTGTCCAACGCTTCTTCCTCGGTAGTGCCTTCGGCTACGCAGTCAGGTACGCCGATGACCGTGGCTGAAAACATTTCATCAGCGACATTTTCGACCAGCACTTGATATTGCATGTGCGCTTCCTCCGTTCTTCCTGGCCGCCGAAAATTATACGACTGGCCCTTAGGCTTTCGCCACAGGACAGAGCTTGCTTTTGTTCAAGCCGAGGCTACACCTTCGCATGCGGCGTTTCAGGAGATTCACACGCATCGCCCTCCTGAGCTAGTATTGCCGTCACCGCGAGAGAGGCATTCAATGGAGACCATCCTTCAGGACATTCGTTACAGTTTGCGGGCGTTGAAGCGAACACCCGCGTTCACCGCCGCCTCCGTCATCGTGCTTGCGCTAGGCATTGGAGCCAGCACGTCGATCTTCACAGTGGTCAACGCCGTTCTCCTGACGCCGCTTCCATATCCCGAATCGGATCGGCTGGTCATGCTCTGGGAAACCAATCCTCGATTCAAGATTGCCGGAGACGCGCTGCCGGTGACGCCCGGCAGCTTCATGGATTGGCGCGAACAGACAACCAGCTTCGAACAGGTCTCGGCGTTCGGAAGCTCGCAGCTCAATCTCAGCGGAGACGGTGAACCCGAACGAGTTTCTTGCGCGAGTGTATCTGGGAATTTCTTCGAGTTGATGCGTGTCGCTCCGATGCTCGGACGCGCGTTTAACGCTGAAGACGAGAAGCCGGGGGCCGCTCGCGTTGCGGTTGTAAGCTACGCTCTCTGGCAACGGCGGCTCGCGGGCGCGGGTACCGCAATCGGAAAGACACTCACGCTCGACGGCGAGAGCTACGCGGTCATCGGCGTCGCTCCCGAAGGATTTCAGTTTCCACGCGCGGGCGAGCTTCCATATTCCACGGGCGTCACCACGAATACCGATGTGTGGAAACCGATGACGCTCACGGATGAGTTCATAAACAGGCAGCGCGCGAATCATCAACTCTCGGTGATTGCCAGATTGAAAGCCGGCGTCACGCTCGAGCAGGCGCGAACCGACATGAAAGCCATCGCGGCTCGCGCCGAGCAAGGAATTCCAAATAGCAAAGGCATTGGCGTGAAGCTGGTGCCGCTCGCCGAACAGGTGGTGGGAAATGTTCGCACCGGCTTGCTTGTGCTCGCGGGAGCGATCGGGCTCGTAATGTTGATCGCCTGCGCCAACGTCGCAAATCTGATGCTCGCGCGAGCGGCGGCACGCACCAAAGAGATCGCGATTCGCGCCGCGCTTGGAGCGAGCAGGTTTCGAATCGTGCGCCAGTTAGCAACCGAGGCGCTGCTCGTTGGACTTGCGAGCGGCCTCGCCGGACTCCTGTTGAGTTTCTGGGGCGTGAAGAGTCTTGTTGCGCTCGCCGGCTCGAATCTTCCCCGCACAAATGAAATCGCCATAGATTTCCGCGTGGTCGCCGTCACATTTGGAATGGCTATCTTGAGCAGCGTGCTGTTCGGATTGCTTCCGGCGATCGGAGCTTCAAAGGTGAACCTGAGCCAGTCGCTGAAACAGGGAACAACGACGCGGGGCACATTTCATCGCAACAGGCTGCGCGGCGCGCTGGTTGTAGCCGAAATCGCGATCTCGCTTGTTTTGCTGATCGGCTCGGGTTTGATGATCAAGAGTCTCGCTCGCGTGCTCGCGGTCGATCCGGGTTTCAGGCCAGACAACACACTCACGTTGCGCATCTCGCTCGCTGGATCTAAGTATCCAAACGCCAATCAGCAAATCGCTTTCTTTCAGGACGTGAACCGTCGTGTGGCCACGATTCCAGGAATGCAGTCGGCAGGTCTGATCTCCGCGGCGCCGCTTGGAGGAGGCCTGTACGCGGGAGGCTTCTCAATCGAATCACAACCAGCGGCGTCTGAAGCACAGGATCAAACATCGGACCGGCGCATGATCAGTCCTGAGTATTTCAGCGCGCTCGGCATACCTCTTATCGAGGGCCGGGCATTTAGTGATCGTGATGATCAGAATTCACCGGGCGTCGCGATCGTCAGCCAGAGTCTTGCCCGGCGATTTCTCCCGAACGAAGACGCGATCGGCAAACGAATAAAGTTCGGCGGCCGGGATTCGACGCGCCCGTGGCTGTCGATTGTCGGCGTCTGTGGCGACGTGCGAGACACCGCGCTCGAAAGCGACGCCCGGCCATGCGTCTACGTTCCTTATCCGCAGTTCGCGGTATTGTCGATGACTCTGGTTGCACGCACAACCGTCGATCCGAAGACACTTGTGCCGGCAATTCGCGAAGAAGTGTGGGCGGTCGACCGGGACCAGCCGATCACCGATGTGAAGACGATGTCGGCGTACGTGTCGGACTCGGTCGCGCCTCGAAGATCGAACGCGGTATTGCTGGGAGCGTTCGCGGCGGCCGCGCTGGTGCTCGCATCGGTGGGAGTCTACGGCGTGATCGCGTATTCGGTGACCCAGCGTGTTCGAGAGATCGGCATCCGCATCGCGCTTGGCGCAGAGTCCGGCGATGTGATCAAGCTGGTAGTCGGACGCGGGCTTGCGCTCGTGTCTGCTGGCGTAGTGATCGGCCTCGCCGGGGCGCTCGGGTTGACTCGAGTGATGTCGAGTTTGCTTTATGGAGTCCGCGCAACCGATCCGATCACATTCGCGCTCGTGACTTTCTTGCTGATTGGAGTATCAGTGTTAGCAAGCTACATCCCGGCTCGCCGGGCTACGAAGGTTGATCCGATGATTGCGCTGCGATGTGAGTAATAGGCGATACGTAGAGCGTATTGCGCAGACAGACAAACGTCTCGAAAGGATCCCGAATCGCTGCTACCATGTCTTGTATGTCGATGCCGCGGATCACAGCGACACTAAGCGCGGACACTCAGCGCTTGCTTATGGATATGGTCAAGCCGAAGTTCGACGCATACTTTCTCTGGACATCATCGTCCTTCGGAACGCGCGCTAGATCAGTTCCGGATCCGCACGGACGGCCATTTTTCATCTACTCTGTCGAGAGCATGTTCGCCGACCTCGTGTTCTTGTGGTCGCTCTTTGCTGATGTGTATCAGGTGCTAGGTGGTCACAAGTCGCTCGCCGCATTTGTGCGGCAGGATGCCTATTTGAAGTCTCAATTCCGCCGCATCATTGAGGGGAATTCGGACCAGGATCCGGACGGGGAATTCTGGCAATTGCCCGCTGGTCTGATGCCACTGCAACAGGCGGCGGACCAGAATCTCGAAGACGTCTTGAAGACCATGAGAAATGGGTTTGCCCATTCTCATTGGTTTCTCGATGATCTTAGTGCGCTAGACTATTGGAACAAGTTGGGATGGGAAACAGCAAGCGCGCCAGCCGCGTTCAACCTACGGTCGTCCGAGAAAGAACTACACGATGTACATCGCTGATGGTCGTGACTTCAAGCCTCGTACGTTCTGGAGTGTAAATGACCTCCGCATCCTCGTCACTCCGGCCCACGTGCTCCGATACCACCTTCATCTCTTTCTTAATTTTGTGCTGAATGGAAGCAAGGACGATGTCTTTCAACCATGAATGCGCTACATCCGGGGTGCCGCAACAAGCAGTTGAAACTGACGTACATTCCGCATGCAGGTTAGCTCCTTAACGATGGCACATTCTCGTAGATCGACATATAATGCCGTCATCGAGAATCTTAGAAGCGTCAAGAGCGCACCGGAGTTTTAGATCGTGGAAACCCTGCCCAAACTCACAAGCACGGACTTGGAACTCTTGCCGGAGGACGGCAAGCTTTACGAGTTGATTGAAGGAGAACTCTACGTGTCTCGACAGCCATCACGGGATCACCAATATTCCTGTCTTCGCTTGGGGAGATTTCTAGATGAGTGGAACGAGCAGACTGGCATGGGAGTAGTCAACGCCGCGCCTGGCGTCATTTTCGCCGAGGATGACGATGTCGCGCCCGATCTTGTCTGGATCAGCAATGCCAAACTCAGCGAGGCGCTAGGCGACGACCGAAAACTTCACTCCGCTCCTGAACTGGTTATCGAGGTATTGTCCCCGGGATTTTCAAATCAACAACGAGATCGCCAGGCGAAACTGAAACTCTACGGCCGCCGCGGCGTGCAGGAATATTGGATTGTCAACGGCCAAGAACGCGAAGTGGAAATGTACCGCAACGATGGAGCGGGCCTCCGTTACTTTGCCACGCTTCGCAGCGGCGAATTCCTTGAGTCCCCTCTGCTGCCTGGTTTCTCCTGTCAGATAGATCGATTATTCTTTCAACCTGTTTAGAAAGTGTGCGCTGCTTATGGGAAATCGCATTCCCGCAAGTGGACACAATCGCCGGTTCGCCGCTCTTCCAGCGCCGCCTAACACAAATCATTTGAGCACTTATTGAGACGCAGCCTATGGCACGCGGCTTGGCTATGACACCCCGGAGGCAGTACCGATGCAAGCAGTTATTCCAACCGCTCCGCGCACTCTTATCGCCGATGATCAGCCCGACGTTCTCGAAGCGTTGCGCTTGCTTCTGAAGGGCGAAGGCTATCAAACCGAATCCGTCACAACACCCGCCGATGTCATCGAAGCGTTGAAAGTTCATGATTTTGATTTGTTGTTAATGGATCTCAACTACGCTCGCGATACAACCTCGGGTCAGGAAGGACTCGAATTGCTGTCGCGTGTTCAAGCGGTCGACAGCTCTCTGCCAATCGTCGTGATGACCGCGTGGGGAAATGTAGAGCTTGCGGTTGAGGCGATGCAGCGCGGCGTGCGCGACTTCGTGCTCAAGCCGTGGGAGAACAGCCGGTTGCTTTCAATCCTGAAAACCCAAATCGAAAATGGATACGTCGAGCGCAAGGCGCAGAAGCTCCAAAAGGAACAGGAGCGCGAGATCACTGAGGCCCGCAGCATTCAACGGCGATTGCTGCCCTCGGAGATTCCGCAAATCGACGGATGCAAAATCGCGGCGGCGTGGCGTCCGGCTCGCACGGTGAGCGGCGATTACTTTGACATGCTGAAATTCAGCGACACCAAAGCCGCGCTGTGCATCGCCGACGTTGCCGGCAAAGGCATGCCCGCCGCATTGCTGATGTCGAACGTTCAAGCTGCGGTCAAGTCGTTCGCATCCGAATCCATATCGCCCTCCGAGTTGTGCGCGAAGGTGAATCATCTGGTGACCGGCAGCATCGGCGACGACAAATTCATCAGCTTCTTTTATGCAGTCGTTGATTCGAAGCAGAACAAGCTGACGTATGCGAACGCCGGTCACAACCCGCCTGTACTTGTGAGACGCGACGGAACGCGCGTTCGCCTCGAACCCACTGGCGCAGTGCTGGGCCCGTTCCCGAACTGGAGCTATCAACACAACGAGATCGCTCTCGAAGCTGGCGGCCGGCTGTTGATGTTTACCGACGGCGTCACCGAAGTAAGAAACGCGATCGGCGAGGAGTTCGGTGAGGAGAAACTGATCGAGTTGTTGGTTGAGAATCGAGAGCTGGACGCCGAGGCGTTGCGAGATCGAATCGTGCAGGCAGTTGTTGATTACGGCGGTGGAGAATTTCACGACGACGCAACGTTGATGGTCCTGTGTGCGTGAGAAGCGTTCAGGGTTCAGGGTTTCGAGTTCAGGGTGCAGGGTTTCGAGTTCAGAGTTCAGGGTTCAGAGTTCAGGGTTTCGAGTTCAGAGTTCAGGGTTCAGAGTTCAGGGTTTCGAGTTCAGAGTTCAGGGTTCAGGGTTCAGGGTTCAGAGTTCAGGGGTTCTCGGTTCAGAGTTAAGGGTTGAACCCGGAACCCGGAACCCTAAACCCTAAACCCGGAACCCGGAACCCTAAACCCTAAACCCTAAACCCGGAACCCGGAACCCGAAACGCGGAACCCTGAACCCGAAACCCGGAACCCGGAACCCTGAACCGTCAGTTCGGAGGAATCATGAAGGATCTCATTCAAGACCTTCGCTACGGCGCGCGAATGTTTCTGAAGAGACCGGCATTCACGTTGATCGCAATCATCACGCTCGCGCTTGGCATCGGCGCTAACAGCGCGATCTTTAGCGTAGTCAACGCAGTGCTGCTGCGTCCGCTGCCTTTTCCTCAGCCCGAACGATTGGCGATGGTGAACACGACGAACCTCGCTCGCGGCGTGGGCAATTTTGGAACTTCGATGCCTGACTTTCGAGCGTGGCGGGAACGCACGCGCAGCTTCGAAAAGATGGCCGCCTTCAGCTCTACGAACTTCAACATCTCAGGCTCGACTGAGCCCGAGCGCGTGACTGGCGCGCGGGCATCGGCGGATTTATTCGGCGTGCTTGGCGTCGCCCCCGAGCGCGGCCGCGTGTTTACCGGCGAAGAAGAGACCTTTGGCAAGCATCGCGTCGTGATCTTGAGCGAGGGTCTGTGGCAACGGAGATTCGGCGATCAGGCCAGCCTCACGGATCAAACGATGGCGCTCAACGGAGAGCAATACGCGATCGTCGGGGTGATGCCTCGCGCGTTTCAATTTCCTGATCCAACGGTTGTGTTGTGGATTCCTCTCGCGGTCGCCGACGGAAGCGAGTACAACACCCGCGGCAACTATTGGCTCAGTGTTGTTGGCCGGCTCAAGTCCGGCATCGCGGCGTCGCAAGCACAGGCGGAGCTCGACGGCGTGTTTCGGCAACTCGAACAGGAAGACACGCTCTTCGGCGGCTTCGGCACCCAGGTTATTTCGCTGCACGAATCGACAGTGGGCGGCGTTCAGACCGCGCTGTTCGTGCTGCTGGCCGCGGTTGCTTTGGTGTTGTTGATCGCATGCGCAAACGTCGCCAATTTGCTGCTCGCGCGCGCGGCGGCACGGCAGCGCGAGATTGCCATTCGCACGGCGATGGGCGCGGGCCGCGGCCGATTGATTCGCCAATTGCTCACCGAGAGTTTGTTGCTGGGTCTTGCAGGCGCAGCGCTCGGCTTGTTGCTCGCGGTGTGGGGCGTTGATGTGCTCGTAGGGTTAGGGCCAAACGTGCCGCGGCTCGGTGAGATCGGAATTGATCGCTCAGTGCTCGGCTTCACCCTTGGACTCGCGATTCTGACAAGCGTGATTTTTGGACTCGTGCCGGCATTGCAATCGTCGAAGGCTGATCTCAACGAGACATTGAAGGAAAGCGGACGCAGCGCGACTGGCGGGGTGCGGCGCCGCAGATTGGGCAGCGCGTTGGTAGTGGCCGAAGTCGCATTGTCATTTGTGTTGCTGGTTGGCGCGGGTTTGATGATCAACAGTCTTGTACGCTTGCAGCGCGTCAATCCCGGCTTCCGAACGGATCGCCTCCTGTCGATGCGGATTTCACTTCCGTCCACGAAGTATGCTCAGGAGCGTCCCGAACTGACGGCCGGTTTCTTTCAGCAATTGATCGAAAGAGTGAAGACGCTGCCTGGTGTTGAGGCCGCCGGCGTGACGTCGGCGCTGCCGCTGACCAACAGCGGTTGGGGCAAACTCTTTACGCTCGAAGATCGCACGCCGCCGAAGTCGCTCGACGATGTTCCGAATGTGCAATATCGACAGGTCAGTCCCGATTACCTCAGCACGCTCGCGATTCCGATTATCAAGGGCCGCGCGTTCAGCGAACACGATACGCGAGACGCCTTGCCCGTCGCCGTCATAAACGAAACGCTCGCGCGCCAGTATTTCGAGAATGCTGATCCGATCGGCAAGCGGCTTTTTCTTGGACCGCCCGAGGAACTAGTGCCGCCCGGAATTCTCCCGCCTGGTTTCAAGTTCCAGCACTTCACGATCGTCGGCGTGATCGGCGATGTCAGACACAACGGGTTGAATCAACCGCTCCTGCCGGAGATCTACACATTGCACGAGCAAGAACTCGCCGCAAAGTTTGCGAACCCATCAAACTCGATGTCCCTGGCCGTGCGCACCTCCGTCGAACCATCGAGTCTCGTTGGAGCGATCCGGCATCAAGTGCAGGAACTCGATCGCGAGCAGCCGATCGACGGCGTCGCAACGATGGAAGAACTGTTGGCGACATCGCTTTCACAATCCCGCTTCAGCACGCTGCTGCTTGGAGTGTTTGCGGGCGTGGCTTTGATTCTTGCCGCGGTTGGTCTCTACGGTGTGATGGCCTACAGAGTTGAGCAACGCACTCACGAGATTGGCATACGACTGGCGCTCGGCGCGCAATCGGGCGACGTGTTGAAGCTGGTGGTCAGGCAAGGGTTGATGCTGGCGATTGCCGGCATAGCGATCGGGTTCGGAGCTGCTTTGATCATCACCCGGGTGATGACCAGCCTGCTCTATGGTGTGACGGCGACGGACCCGTTCACCTTTGCGATCATTCCGGTCGTTCTGACAGGAGCGGCTCTGGCAGCCAGTTTCATCCCGGCTCGCCGCGCCATGAAAGTGGATCCGATGATCGCACTGCGATACGAATAGGGTTCGGGGTTCCGAGTTTAGGGTTGAGCGTTGATTCCGAACCTGAACCCTGAACCTTGAACTCTGAACCGTGAACTTTGAGTCCTGGAGGATGGATGAGTACATTTTGGCTTGACCTGCGCTATGGCGCACGAATGTTGCGCAAGAAGCCCGGCTTCGCGGTGATAGCAATGATGACGTTGGCTCTGGGGATTGGCGTAAACAGCGCCATTTTCAGTGTCGTCAACAGCGTGCTGCTGCGCCCGCTTCCCTTCGATGGTGCCGAGCGCCTCGTCCGCGTTTATGTCACAGTTCCGAGCCGCGGGATCACGAACAATCCAGCTTCCTGGCTCAACTTTGCTGACTGGCGCGCGCAGAACAGCGTGTTCGAGGCGATAGCGGGTTACAGCGGCGCGAGCGCGACCTTCACTGGCGGCGATGCGCCTGAACAGATCGAAGGCGTTGTTGCTTCCGGCGATCTGTTTGCCGTGCTGAACGCCCGGCCGCTTGAGGGCCGCGTCTTCTCTCTTTCAGATGAAGAGCAGGGGAACAGAAACATCGTCGTCATCAGTCACGGACTGTGGATGCGAAGCTTTAGTAGTGATCCAACGATCATCGGGCGACAAGTGACGCTCGACGCGACCAGCTTTACGGTGATCGGCGTGATGCCGCCCGGTTTTCGCTTCCCGCTCGATCAAAGCAAGACAGATTACTGGGTGCCGCTCAACCCTAAGAACCCGGCGAATCAGGAGCGCGGGGCGAACTACCTGGATGTGGCAGCGCGGCTGAAACCGGGAGTGAGCATCGAGACTGCGCAGGCCGAGATGACGACCATTGGCGGCCGTCTCGAGCATGAATACAGCGACAAGAACGCGGGCCGCGGTCTGAATCTCGTATCGATGCACGAGGCCCTGGTCGGTGACGTGCGGCGCGCGCTGCTCGTGCTGCTGGCGGCGGTCGGCTTTGTGCTGCTGATTGCCTGTGCCAACGTCGCCAACCTGCAATTGTCTCGGGCAGCCTCGCGTGGCAGGGAGATGGCTATCAGGACGGCGCTTGGCGCGGGGCGGGGCCGAATCGTGCGGCAGTTGCTGACCGAGAGCCTGTTGATTGCGGTGGGTGGCGGGACGATTGGATTATTGCTTGCGGCGTGGACCGTTGACCTGCTTGTGGCGGCGATGCCCCTGGACATCCCGCGCGCGGGCGGCATCGGCCTCGACGCGCGCGCGCTTGCTTTCACCGCTGTGGTAACGCTGCTCACCGGCTTCGTGTTCGGCCTCGCTCCCGCGCTGCAATCTTCCAAATCTGATTTGACGGAATCGCTCAAAGAGGGCGGGCGTGGCTCGAGCGAGGGCGCGCGCCGCAACCGAACGCGCAGCCTCCTGGTTGTGATCGAAGTCGCGCTTTCGCTCGTGCTGATGATCGGCGCGGGGTTGCTGCTAAAGAGCTTTCGCCACTTGCTGGATGTGCAACCGGGCTTCAATCCGAACGGCGTATTGACGGCGGCGATGGCGTTGCCGGATGGGAAGTACGCGGATGACGCGCGGCAGGCTGCGTTCTTTCACCAGGTCCTCAGCCGAGTCTCCACATTGCCGGGTGTCCAGGCGGCAGGCGTCGTTGATCCGCTTCCTCTCGGCGGGGCTGTGGCGATGAATGCTTTCTCCGTCGAAGGCCGCGCGCCGCTCCAGCCGGGCGAACGGTTGGCGACCAATTCGCGAGTCATCAGCGGCGATTACTTGAAGGCAATGGGAGTCCCGCTGCTCGGTGGCCGCGCACTTTCAGAGCGCGATAATGCAGATGCGCCTCGTGTGATGCTCATCAACGAATCCTTCGCCCGCCGCTATTTCCCGGACGAAGATGCGGTCGGCAAGCGCATCCGGCTAACTATCGCTCCCAACTTCGTTGCCGAGGTTGTCGGAGTAGTCGGCGATGTAAAGCACCGAAGTCTTAACCGGGACGCGGGACCGGAGGCTTATGTCTCGTACCTGCAGGTTCCAAATCAGATGATGACTTTGATCGTACGCGGAGTTTCCGGCGATCCCGCGAACATGACGGCCGGGATCCGGCAGGCTGTCGAGCAGGTGGATAAAGAGCAGCCGATTTACGACATCAAGCCGATGACGGCGTGGCTGCAGGCTTCGGTTGCTCGCCAGCGTTTCAATATGCTGCTGCTGGCGGTCTTCGCGGGCGTCGCCTTGCTGCTGGCGGCCATCGGCGTTTACGGCGTTATCAACTACTCAGTCACGCAGCGAACGCAGGAGCTTGGAATTCGGGTGGCGCTTGGCGCGCAACCAAGAGATGTCTTGAAGCTGATCGTCTGGCAGGGTCTGGCGCTGACGCTCGCGGGTGTTGCATTCGGCGTGGCCGGAGCGTTCGCGCTGACCAGGTTGATGGAGGGACTGCTCTTCGGAGTGACGGCGACCGATCCGCTTACCTTCGCACTGGTAGCGGTGCTCCTGACAGGAGTGGCTCTGGCAGCCAGTTTCATCCCGGCACGACGAGCGATGAAGGTCGATCCAATGGTTGCGCTCAGATACGAATAGATGGTTCAGGGTTCGGGGTTCAGGGTTCAGAGTTTAGGGTTCAGGGTTCAGAGTTTAGGGTTCGGGGAGGTTGGGGTGACGAGTTGATCGCTTGGGGCGCCGCGTTTGATTCCCAACCCGAAACCCTAAACCCTGAACCCTGAACTCTGAACCTTAAACCCAAAGCTATGAGGCGAGATTTGTGTGACCGGCAGGTGTAAATGAGTACGCAGGGCCTAGCATGGCTTGTAGGTTTCTTTGTTGTTGTTTCTTCGTCATCGGCTGCGATGTTCTCAACCCAAAACGGGCCGCCCGAGGAAGTTCGAAAGGCGCAAGCTCTGGTCCAGGCCAAAGACTACGACGGCGCGATAAGAATCCTCGAAGAGTTTCTCAAGGCACAGGCGGGTCAACCTCGGCCCGGCGCCTGGAACATCCTTGCGAGTGCCTATCGCGGCAAAGGCGACTACGACAAAGCTCTTCAGGCGTACGCGAAGGCAATGACCTCTCCCCAATACGCGCCGCAGAGCCGATATGACTCCGCCTGCCTTTATGCGCTCAAGGACAACAAGGACGAAGCATTTAAGATGCTGGGGCAACTGCGCGAGTCCGGCAGTTTCGATATGAGCCTGGTCCTTTCCGACGATGACCTGAAGAGCCTTCGGAGTGACGCTCGCTTTGACAAGCTGATTCCCAAACCCGAAGACTTCGCCAATCCGTTTGTCGAGAAAGTTCGGATCGTTCACGAATGGGTCGGCGAAGCGAAGGGCGATCAATTCGGATGGATCGCCCGGCGAATCGGCGACGTTGACCGCGACGGCGTCAACGATCTGGTCACGTCGGCGCCAACTCACTTGGTCGATGGTCAACCCGCGGGCCGTGTGTATGTTTATTCCGGTAAGACAGGAAAGTTGCTTTGGTCACAGACCGGCCCCGCGGGTGGTCGGCTCGGGATCGGTGTCGAGTGCGCGGGCGATACGAACGCGGATGGCATTCCCGATGTGGTCGCCGCGGCGCCGGGAGCGGGCAAGGCTTATGTCTATTCTGGCAAGGATGGAAAGACTCTGCTCACGCTCGGAGCGGGCGATCCAAACGAGAATTTCGGCAGGCACGCATCGGGCGCGGGCGACATCAACGGCGACGGATACGCCGATGTGATTATCGGAGCGCCCGGCAACAACACTGCTGGCCAGGGCGCCGGCCGCGCTTATGTTTATTCGGGCAAGAACGGCTCGCTGTTGTTGACGCTTGATGGCGAGCGTGCAGGCGATGGCTTTGGCAGCGCGGTCGCGGGCTACAAAGACAAGCGGCATGCGTTCTTGATCGTCGGCGCTCCGAATGCCGGACCGAAAAACAACGGCCGGGTTTATATCTACGGCGGACTGACAAGCAAAACAAAATTCACAATCGAAGCCGACGACACCGGCGCGCAACTCGGCGCGATGTTTCTCTCCGTCGTGGGCGATATCAACGGAGACAAAATCCCCGACATCTACGCTTCGGACTTTTCAAACAACGCGAAAGGAAATTCGACCGGCAGAATCTACGTCGTCTCCGGCGCTGACGGGCGGCGGCTTTTGACGTTGACCGGAGAAACCGCGAACGATGGATTTGGGATCGGCCCCGCCGACGCAGGCGATGTGAATCACGATGGCTTTGATGATCTGATCGTCGGCGCGTGGCAGCATTCGAGCGCGGCCGGGTCGGGCGGCAAAGTGTATCTGTATTCGGGCAAAGACGGCAGCTTGATGCGAGCGTACACTTGCCGTATCCCCGGCGACACATTTGGCTTTGACGCCACTGAGATCGGCGACGTGGACGGCGACGGCGCAATCGATTTTCTGCTGACCTCTGCGTGGAGCAGCATCAATGGATTTCATTCCGGGCGCGTGTTCATCATTTCGGGAAAAGGCTAATGGGTTTCTGGTTCAGGTTCTGCTGCTCTGCGTTCTCTGCGCCCTCTGCGGGTGAACTGCTTCTTAACCGCAGAGGACGCAGAGGGACGCAGAGGAGAATCAGAATCGAAACCAGAAATCGGTTTTCAAGGATACAAAGCATGAAGGTTAGAGGCTGGATCATAGCTGCGTTGATAGCCCTGGCAATAGCGCTTTCTGCGATCGTGAACGCCGGCGCCGACGAGCCGAAGTCTGCGCGTTACTATCGCCAGCAAGCGGCACTCGCCTACAAGGCAAAGGACTACGCGCTCGCCGCTGAGAATTTCAACAAGGCTCTCGCACTGATTCCCGATCATCCGACGTTGTTCTACAACCTCGGGGCAATCTCGGCGCTTCAGGGTAAGAAGCATGAGGCCATCGCATATTTATCCAGGCTCACCGAGATGGGTCTCGCGCTTCATCCCGAACGCGATCGGGATTTCGATTCGATCAAGGAGAGCGCCGAGTTCAAAGACATAGTGAACCGATTTGAGCGCAACAAGGCTCCGGTCATCAACAGCTCCACTGCGTTCACCGTCGACGAAAAGGGCTTGATCACCGAAGGCCTCGCGTACGATCCCGTGGATGAAACGTTTTTCATCAGCAGCATTCACAAGCGAAAGATCCTCAGCCTCTCGAAGAGCGGAGACGTTAAGACCTTTGCCACTGAGGCTGACGGTTTGTGGAGCGTTCTTGGAATGAAGGTCGACCCCAAGCGCCGGCTTCTGTGGGTTACCACCAGTGCGTTCACGCAGATGGAAAACTACAACAAGGCGGAAGATGGAAGCGCGGCGGTTTTCAAGTTCGATCTGCGAACAAGAAAGCTCTTGAAGAAGTATCCGCTTTCGAATGCAAAGAAACACGCGCTTGGTGATTTGACTATTCAATCGAACGGCGATGTGTATACGACCGATAGCTTATCGGCGGCGATCTATGTGATTCGTGCACAGCCGGACGAGATCGAGTTGTTCCTGGAAGACCCGGGTTTCGTATCGCCGCAAGGCCTGGCGTTCTCGACGGACGAACATCATTTATTCATGGCTGACTACTCGACCGGACTGCTCGACATAGACGTGAGCAGAAAGAAGGTCACGCACCTTGGTCCAATAGCGGGTCAGACGCTTCTTGGAATCGACGGGCTCTACTTTTACAACGGCAGCCTGATCGGCGTGCAGAACGGCGTGAGCCCACAGCGCGTGGTTCGAATAACGCTGAGCAAGGACCTTCGTCGTGCCGAGAAGCTGCGAGTCATCGAAGCGAGCAATCCTGTTTTTCTCGAACCGACGCTCGGCGTTTTGGTGAACGGCGAATTCTATTTCATCGCGAACAGTCAGTGGCCGCTGATCGGCGAGGACGGAAAATTTGCCGACGAAACAAAGCTACTCGACCCGGTCGTGTTGAAGATCAAGCTCGACCGTTGACGACCCGCGCGTTGCTGCGCGAGGATGACAGTTACCCCGCGAAATGCTTATGAAAAAACTTCTCCCCGTTTTTGCGCTGCTCCTTTCAGCAGCGCTCGTCGCAGGAAGCTCAGGCGCCGCGAGTGTCCACACAAACCCGGTTGGCCGCCGCGCCGATAGCGCGGACTTGATCGCATTGCGTGCGGCGCTTGCGGAAAAGCTGAAGTCGCTCCACGAAGCCGCGTCGTTTCCCGGAGCAACCCTCGGCTTTGTTCTCCCCGACGGCAGATCCGGCTCGGTGTCCGTTGGCACAGCCGATATCGAAAACAAGATCCCTCTCAAGCCCAACGATCGAATGCTCGCCGGCAGCATTGGCAAGACTTATGTTTCGGCCGCGATGCTCGGGATTGTCCAGGAAGGCAAGGTGAATCTCGACTCGAAGATCGAGCGATGGTTTGGGAATGATCCGTGGTTCTCGCGATTGCCAAATGCTCGGGACATCACGCTTCGCATGTTGATGAATCATTCGAGCGGAATTCCCGAGCACGTGCTCGATAAGAAATTCATCGCCGAGATGAGAAAAGATCCCGATCGCATCTGGAAGCCCGAAGAGCTGATCTCCTACATCCTCGATGCGAAGCCGCTCTTCGCCGCCGGGCAGGGTTGGTCGTACGCAGACACGAATTACATTCTTGTCGGGATGATCTTCGAGCGAGTGACAAAGAAAACCGTGTACGGTGAGGTCGAACGCCGAATCCTGAAGCCGCTCAAACTCGAGCGCACGATCCCTTCCGATCGGCGAGTCTTGCCCGAAGTGATCACCGGTTACTCGATGCCAAACAGCCCGTTTGGTTTTGAAGGCCGAGTGATCGTGGATGGAAAGTTCATCATCAATCCGCAGATGGAATGGACCGGCGGCGGATTCGCTTCGACCGCCGAAGATCTGGCGCGTTGGGCAAAGCTGCTCTACGAAGGCAAGGTGCTCAAGAAAGAAGCGCTCGATAAGATGTTGACCGGAGTCGATGCGAAGGAAGGCCGGGGAAGCGGCGCAGGCAACAAGTACGGGCTTGCGGTGCAGATCAGAACAAGCGACTGGGGAGTGAGCTACGGACACGGTGGGTGGTTCCCCGGATACATTTCGGAGATGGAATATTTTCCTCAGCAGAGAATCGCGGTTGCAATTCAATTCAACACCGACGCGGGACGAGCGCTGAAGAAATCGGGGCGAGCTTACATCGCCGACGCGATGCGGATCATCGTCGCCGAACTCGAAAAGAAGAAGGCTGCCTGAAGGATGGTTAACGCAAAGTTCTTTTGTCTGCTTATGGTGTTTGTCCTGACCGGAGTGCTGACGCCGGCTCAGTCGGGTCAGTCCGGTGTTCCGTCGCTCGCGCTCCTGCACGTGACGGTCATCGATGGAACCGGCGCGCCGCCAAAACCCGATATGACCGTGATCATCGCCGGCTACCGGATCGCTGAAATCGCAAAGAGTAATGCTGTCTCGATACCTCGCTCCACGCGGACGATTGATGCGAAGGGATCGTTCCTGATTCCGGGGTTGTGGGATATGCACGCGCATCCGGATGATCCGGAACTGTGGCCAGTGAATCCACCGCCAAAAGAAAAAGAGAAACTGCTCACACTTCTAATCGCGAACGGCGTGACCGGGATTCGCGATATGGGCGGCGACTTGAAGCTGTTGCAGGAGTGGCGCACGCGAGTCGGCAGCGGCACGATGATTGGGCCTCACATCTACGCGTGCGGTCCGCTGCTCGATGGCCCGAAGCCGATGTGGCCGGGCTCGATCGCAATCTCAACCGCGGAGCAGGGACGCCAGGCGGTGCGCGACTTGAAACAGAAGCGCGCCGATTTCATAAAGGTCTATTCGCTGTTGCCTCGCGAGGCTTACTTCGCGATCGCCGATGAATCAAAGAAAGTGAAGCTCCCGTTCGCGGGCCACGTGCCGGATTCGGTGACGCCCGAAGAAGCATCGGACGCGGGTCAGGCTAGCGAAGAGCATCTGTTGCAAATAGTCGAAGCGTGTTCCGATCGAGAAGCGATCAAGAAGGAAGTCGCTGAGCTTCGTGAAGCAGGCGCGACTCCCGTCGAGCGGCGGCGAGCTTACATTGAGACGATGCTTGCGACATTCGACGGTAAGAAGGCCGACGCGCTGTTTGCAAAGTTCGTAAAGAACAACACGTGGATTACGCCCACGGTGATCGTGTGGCAGAACAACGCTTCATTCGAAGACGACTCTGCAAAGTACGCGGACCGCATGAAGTATCTGCCGCGTTACATCCGTGAGTATTGGGATCCAAAAAACAATGCGCACTTGAAGGGCCGAGCGCCCGAACGGCTCGCGGCCGAGAAGCTGCTGGTTAAGAAATATCTGGAAATCATCGGCATGATGCAGCGCGCGGGAGTGAAGCTGATGACCGGATCGGATTTCGGCGCGAATCCGCTGCTGTTTCCCGGCTGGGGTGTTCACGACGAGATGGCGTTGCTGGTGCGCGCGGGACTCACGCCGATGGAAGCGATTCAGGCCGCGACGAGGAATCCGGCGACGTTTCTCGGACTCGATAGATCTGTTGGGACGATTGAGAAAAACAAGCTCGCGGATATGGTGTTGTTGAGCGCGAATCCGCTCGAAGACATCAACAACACACGGAAGATCGCGGCGGTGTTTTTTCAGGGCCGGATGTTTGATCGGCCTGAGTTGAATCGAATGCTAGCTTCGCTTGCGAGCAACACCGGCGCGAAGTGAGACTCGCAATGATAAAGAGCAGGCAACAGTTTCAATTCCACCCGCTCACACCGGATCGATGGGGCGATCTCGAGACACTGTTCGGCTTGCGAGGCGCGTGCGGAGGTTGCTGGTGCATGTTGTGGCGCTTGAAGCGATCTGAGTTTGAAAAACAAAAGGGCGGCAAGAACAAAGCCGCGTTCAAAGCCGTTGTTGATTCTGGCGAAGCACCCGGGATTCTCGCATACGCGAACGGCAGCGCGATCGGCTGGTGCGCAGTAGCGCCGCGCGAGACTTATCCGGCTCTCGATCGCTCGCGAGTCTTGAAGCGAATCGATGACAAACCGGTTTGGTCGATAGTTTGTTTGTTCATCGCAAAAGATTATCGGCGCAAAGGAGTCTCGGTCGAACTATTGAAAGCCGCGGCGGAATATGTTCGCAAGCGTGGAGGCAGGCTCGTCGAGGGTTATCCGGTCGAGCCGCGCAAGGACGCGATGCCGGATGTGTTCGCATGGACGGGCGTGGCTTCGGCGTTTTTGAAAGCGGGCTTCGTTGAATGCGAGAGGCGATCCGAAACCCGCCCGATAATGCGTCGAAATCTTTAGTCGCGGGCGTTCAGAGTACGCGGGCGTTCAGAGTACCGGCTTTAGCCGGGTAGTGCTACTGCGAGTTCGCGGACTTTTAGGGGGCTGTGGTACTGCGAGTTCGGGGACTGTTTTTCTGACTTAAGCCGGCGAATTCGAAGTAACACTACCCGACTAAAGTCGGTACTCTGAACACCCGCATTGATTGAAGGTTCAGATCGAGGAGAAGGAATGAACCATCGCTACAGACCTACAACGACTCGGATCGCGACTGTGCTTGCCGTTTTGCTCACGATGTCAGGAGTGATCATGGCGAATTCACCAACTGCGCAAGTTCCACAAGCCGGCAAGCCGTCACCGCCCGCGGCGAATGCATCGGATGTCGCATCGATGGATTCAATAATCGCCGCGCTCTACGATGTCATCTCCGGACCCGCGGGTAAGAAACGGGATTGGGATAGATTCCGATCCCTGTTCATTCCCGGCGCGCGGTTGATTCCAACCGGCAAGCGTCAATCCGGCGAGATCAGCAGTCGAGTGATGACCGTGGATGACTATGCGACGGCGAATGCCAGGTTTTTGGAAGAGAATGGATTTTTTGAGAGAGAAGTTTCGCGTCGAACTGAAAGTTTCGGAAACATTGCTCACGTTTTTAGCACTTACGACTCGAAGCACAAGGCGGAAGATCCGAAGCCCTTCGCTCGCGGCATCAACAGCATTCAGTTGATGAACGACGGCAAGCGCTGGTGGATCGTCACGGTGTTCTGGCAGGGTGAAGGCCCGGACAATCCGCTGCCAGAAAAGTATCTGAGCAAGTAGTTTACTGATGAGGAAACTGCAACAACACATTGTTCCGATGTTGATGATGATCGCGGCGTCATCGGCAGCCGGCCAACCGGCACCGCACATCATTAGAGTGCCCACCAAGCTGATCTCGCAGAACACGAGTTCGCAGTCGACTCCCCCGGGCGTCTCGAATCCCGAGCTACGAAGAGAGCTTCTCGATCGATTAGAACGCGATCAAGCCATTCGCAATGAATGGATCAAGAAAGGATCGGACAAACTAGACGCCGAGTTCGTAGCGCGAATGCACGACATCGATAAGAGCAACACTGAACGCATGAAAGAAATCATCAAGCAGTTCGGCTGGCCCGACGCCGGCCTCGTAGGCAAAGACGGCCGCGATGCGGCCTTCATAATCGTTCAGCACGCGGACTACGAATTTCAAAAGGAGATGTTGCCACTGGTGACCCAGGCTTACAAAGCCCACAAGCTGCCGGGCGCATCATATGCACTCTTGCTCGATCGCGTGCTCGTTGGAGAAGGCAAGCCCCAGGTGTACGGCACGCAGGCGAAGGCCCCTCCGAACTGGAAGGGGCACGAACCCGTGCTCGAGCCGATTGAGGACGAGGCCAACGTTGATAAACGGAGGGCTGAGGTCGGACTGCCGCCGCTGGCGGAGTACCTAGTGATGTTGAAAGAGCTTTATTTTCCGAACGACAAGAAGTTGTAACTCTCACAGGAGGACGTTGCTGTCATGCTAAAACGAATTCTGTATGCCGCAATCATAGCGGTGATACTTATCCCAATCTCTGCTTTGGCGCAGACAAAGCTGCTGCGCTTTCCCGATATTCACGGCGACAAGGTTGTTTTCACCTACGGAGGCGATCTGTGGACCGCTCCGATGTCCGATGGAACCGCGACGCGCCTCACAGCTCATCCGGGCGTCGAGGTGTTCGGCAAGTTCTCGCCCGACGGCAAGTGGATCGCCTTCACGGGTCAATACGATGGAGACGAACAGGTCTACGTCGTGCCCGCGACCGGCGGCGAGCCGAAACAGCTCACGTTTTATCCCGCGAAGGGACCGCTTACACCGCGTTGGGGCTATGACAATCAGGTCTACGGCTGGACCAATGACGGAAAGTCGATCGTGTTCAAATCGCAACGCGATTCGTGGACGCTCCCGATCGCGCGGCTCTACACGGTTCCTGTTACCGGAGGCCCGGCAACTCCGTTGCCGATGCCAGAAGCCGGATCCGGAGCTTTTTCGCCCGATGGCTCTCGAATGGTCTACTCGCCTCAGTCGCGCGACTTCAGAACCGAGAAGCGATACGGCGGCGGCCAGGCGAATCAACTTTACATATTCGATCTGAAGTCGCTCGACGCGAAAAAAATCAGCGACAACCCGCGTCCGAGCCGCGATCCGATGTGGATCGGCAACACGATCTATTTCAATTCGGATCGCGACGGGCACTTCAATCTCTATGCGTACGATCCCGCGAGCGGCAGGACTTCTCAGGCGACGACGCATAAGCCGTGGGATGTGCGCTGGCCGAGCGCCGATCGCGAAGGTCACATAATCTATGAACTCGACGGCGAGCTTCGCATACTCGATACGAAGAGCAAAAAGGACACGGCGATGTCCATCACCGTTCCGGATGACGGACTGGCGCGACGGCCGAGCCGAATCAACGTCGCCCAGTTCATCGAAGACGCATCGCTCAGCCCGAAGGGCGAACGCGTGCTGTTCTGCGCGCGCGGCGACATATTCACCGCGCCGGTCGAGAAGGGACCGACTCGCAACCTGACTCATTCATCGGGCGCGCACGACAAATGGCCTCGCTGGTCGCCCGACGGATCGCGCGTCGCGTTTATCTCGGACAAGTCGGGCGAAGAAGAAGTTTGGGTCGTCGCTCAAGACGGGACGAGTCCGGCAGAACAGTTGACCACTGGGGGCAAGGCGTTTCGTTACGCACCCGAGTGGGCGCCCGACGGCAAGCGAATCGCTTTCGGCGATAAGGACGGTAAGATTTTCGTTCTGACTCTCGCGGACAAGAAGCTCACCGAAGTCATCGATTCGCATCGCGGGCAGATTCGCGATTACGCGTGGTCGCCTCGTGGCAATCATCTCGCGTTCAGCGTCGCGAACGATAACGGCTTTCGGTCGATCTACATCTGGAGCGCCTCGGACGGCCAGCTTCACAAGATCACCGATCCGTCGTTCAACGCAAATGGTCCGGCGTGGGACCCGCAAGGGAATTATCTTTACTATCTGAGCGACCGCGAATTCGCGCCGCAAATTTCCTCTTTTGAGTTCAACTACGCGACCAACAGGACCACGGGGATCTTCGCGATGGCGCTTCGCAAGGATGTGAAGAGTCCCTTCCCGCCCGAAAGCGACGAAGTGACGATCACGAAAGATGAAGGCGACAAACCCAAGGACGGCGACAAACCCAAGGAGCCCGAGAAGAAAGACGCCGCGCCGCCCGCTACAAAGCCTCCGGCTGATTTGGTCATCGACTTCGACGGGCTTGGATCGCGCGTAGCGAAAGTTCCAGTCGAGGCCAACAACTACAGCGGGCTCTCGGTGAAGACCGGGCACTTGCTGTACTCGGTTGCCCCGTCGTTCTATTACGGACGGCAGGGTGAGAAGCCGCCTTCGCTTCGCATCTATGCGATCAAGGAACGCAAAGAGACCACGCTCGTCGATGACATGCGTGGCTGGGTGCTCTCGGATGACGGTTCGAAGGTGCTTGTCGCCGGACCCGGTGGCGGCTGGGCGATGTACGACGCGACTCCCGTTGGCGAGCGCACCAGGAAACCTGTCTCGACCGCGGGCCTTGCGGTCGATCGCGTGCCCGCCGAAGAGTGGGAGCAGATATTCAACGAAGCGTGGCGGCGTTATCGCGACTTCTTCTACGTTCCGAACATGCACGGCTATGACTGGGAAGCATTGCGGCAGCAGTACAAGCCGCTTCTCAAGTATGTCGCGCATCGATCGGATCTAAACTTCGTTATCGGCGAGATGATCTCGGAGTTGACCGTGCAGCACGCATACGTTGAAGGCGGAGACTTCCAGCTTCCGCCGCGCCCGCGAGCCGGACTGCCCGGCGCCAGATTCGAACTCGATCCGAAGGCCGGCCGTTACAGGATTTCTAAGATCTTCGCCGGTCAGAACGAAGAGGACATCTATCGTTCGCCGCTCACCGAGATCGGCGTAAACGTTTCGGCCGGCGATTATGTGCTGGCGATAAACGGAGAAGAGTTGAAGGCTGACGATGATCCGTATCGTTTGCTACGAAACAAGGCCGACGGCCAGGTTCAGTTGACCGTCAACAAAGAGCCGTCGATGACCGGCTCGCGAACCGCTTCGTACCGGCCGGTCACCAACGAGAGCGATCTGATTTATCTCGACTGGGTGATGGCGAATCGCAAGCGCGTCTCCGATATGACCGGCGGACGCGTCGGCTACATTCACATCCCGGATATGGGCGCGCCCGGCATTCGCGAGTTCATCAAGTGGTATTACAGCCAGCTCACCAAGGAAGGACTGGTCGTCGACGTTCGCGCGAACGGCGGAGGCAACGTATCGCCGATGTTGCTCGAGCGCCTGAGTCGAAAAGTGCTCGCTCTGAATTTTTCGCGCACGGTTGATGAGGCAAGCACCTATCCCGGCGGTACGTTCGTCGGACCGATGGCGGCTCTGTTGAATGAGAACTCCGCTTCAGACGGAGACATCTTTCCGGCGATGTTTCGCGAAGCGGGACTTGGTCCGTTAATCGGCAAGCGTTCGTGGGGCGGCGTGATCGGCATCGGCAATCGCGGCACGCTGATCGACGGCGGATCGATCTTCGTTCCCGAGTCGGCGCTCGCCAGCGCAAAGGGACAATGGATCATTGAAGGCTACGGCGTCGATCCGGACATCGAAGTCGAGAACGATCCGAAGTCGCTGATCGAGGGCAAGGACCCGCAACTCGAGCGGGCGGTGGCCGAGATCATGAAGAAGTTGAAAGATCACCCCGTCAAGCTTCCTCCGCGCCCGGCGGCTCCGGTCAAGACTCCCGACGCGCGACCGGACGTGACGCACGGCGGATTGAAGGGTACGTCGGAGGTGAAGGCAAAGAAGAACTGAGAAGAATACAGGTTCAGGGTTTCGGGTTCAGGGTTTCGGGTTCAGAGTTCTGGGTCACAGTTAGGTAACCCGGAACTCGGAACCCAGAACCCGGAACCCGGAACCCGGAACCCGAAACCCGAAACGATGAATAACACTATTCAAATTGAACGCGCCGGAAACATAGCGGTGATGCGAATCAATCGGCCGCCCGCGAATGCAATTGATCTTGCGCTCGCAGGCGAGTTTGATAACGCGCTCGCAACAATCGAAAAGAGCAGCGATGTCGGCGCTCTGATACTCACCGCGACGGGCAATTGCTTTTCGGCGGGCCTGGACTTGAAAGCGATTCCAAGCTACGACGCAGACCAGCAGAGGTCGATGGTGACGCAAGTGAATCAATTGTTTGGCCGGTTGTACGGACTGCCGCTGCCGACGATTGCGGCGGTCAACGGTCACGCGATTGCCGGTGGGGTGATCCTGACGCTCGGCTGCGATTATCGAATCGGAGCCGCGGGCGACTACAAGCTGGGGCTGGCCGAAGCGCGAGTCGGTGTTGCGTTTCCGGTTGCCGCGATGGCTATCGTGAAGTCGGAGTTGAATCATCGAGTCGCGCGATTGATGGTGTTGGCTGCGCGAAATCTAACGCCCGGCGAAGCGCTCGTGTCGGGAGTGCTCGACGAGTTACAACCGCCAGACCGATTGGCCGATCGCGCGCTTGAAGTAGCCCGCGAGATGGCCGAGCTTCCGCGCGCAACTTATGCGCGGATCAAACGCACGATGCGCGGGTCGGCGCTCGCGAGCATTGACGATGCCGTGTTGAATCAAACTGAGCCGATGCTCGAGTCGTGGCTTGGCGACGAGACTCGCAAAGCGGCTGCGGAAGCATTGAAGAAAACAAATTAGTTCGAGGCGGAGCCCTCCGCGCAATCGAAGCGCGGATACTATCGACGCGGCCCGGCCGCGCCAAAAAACTGGGAGGGGTCCATGGAGTCTCTACTTCACGACCTTCGATACAGTCTCCGCCTGCTGATCAGGAAGCCAACGTTCACCGCGCTGGCAAGCATCACCCTCGCGCTCGGCATCGGAGCGAACACAGCCATCTTCAGCGTGGTCAATTCAGTTCTGCTGCGCCCGCTTCCTTATCCGCGGCCCGAACGCCTGGTCACCATGCGTTCGAATCAATCGGTCCCGGATCTGGACGACATCAAAGCGCAGAGCCAGTCATTCGAGTATCTCGGCGGCGTGGTGATGCAGCCTCTCGATTACACCGGCGAAGCGGAACCGATTCAGGTTCAGGCGGCGCTCTGCAACGCTGACCTGTTCAAGGCGTTGGGTGCGCAAGCCGCGCTCGGGCGGGTGATCTCGGATGAGGAGGATCGGTACGGCGGCGAGCCGGTCGTGGTTCTCAGTCACGGGTTTTGGCAGAGTCATTTCGCCGGAGATGCGGGTGTGATCGGCAAGCCGATCCAGGTGAGTGGCAATACCTACACAGTCATCGGCGTGATGCGTGCCGACTTCGTGATGCCGGCCGAGGTTCCCGATCTTTGGGGTTCGGTGCGCGTCGTCAATCCGGTGGCGGCCCGCTTTCGCGGAGTTCATTTCCTTCGAAACTATCTGCGTCTCAAACCCGGAGTGACGCTTGCTCAGGCTCGGGCTGAGATGGAAAACATCGATGCCTGGCTGGCCGCGCAGTATCCCGAAGAGAATAAGAATCGCCGCACGGTGCTGCTGGCGCTACAGGAGCGCGTAGTAGCGAACTCGCGTTCGACGCTGCTGGTGTTGTTCGGCGCAGTCGGACTTGTATTGCTGATCGCGTGCGCGAACTTCGCCAATCTGTTGCTGGCGCGCGCGGCCGCTCGCCGTCAGGAGCTTGTGATTCGAGCGGCGCTGGGCGCCGGACGTTGGCGTCTCGTTCGGCAGATGTTGACCGAGAGCACGCTGCTTTCCTTATTGGGCGGAGCCGGCGGGCTTGTGCTGGCTATGTGGGGTGTCGATCTGCTTGTTGCGCTCAAGCCTCCGAATCTTCCGCGGCTGGCGTCGATCGGGATCGATTGGTGGGTGCTTGCGTTCACTTTGGGTGTTTCGATTCTCACCGGTGTGTTGTTTGGACTTCTACCGGCGCTCAACGCCACGAGACTCGAGGCGGGCGAAGCGCTGAAAGAATCCGGGCGCACATCAACTGGGAACGCGGCGCGGCTGCGCGCTCGCAGTTTGCTCGTGGTTTCTGAAATAGCGCTCGCGCTGGTACTGCTTATCGGAGCCGGGCTGTTGATCAAGAGCCTGTGGCGTCTGCAAAACGTCGATCCGGGATTCAATCCCGAAGGATTGGTTACGATGCGCGTTGAACTTCCTGAAGCGCGGTATCGCGAGATTCCAAAACAGACGCAGTTTCGCGAGCGAGTGCTGGAATCTATGAACGCGATTCCAGGCGCGCAGGCGTCGATGATCAGCGAGCTGCCGATGAGTGGCGAAAACCTGATGCACAACTTCGTCATCGATGGACGCACTCCGCTTGCGCCGGGAACCGAGCCGGAGCTCGAGACACGCACAGTGGCGGGTGATTACTTTCGCACGATGGGAATCCCGTTGATTGCGGGCCGCGACTTCGGCCCGCAGGACCGCGACGGCGCGCCGATGGTTGGCGTGGTCAACCAGAGCTTCGTGCGTGAGTACTTTCCAAACGAGGATCCAATTGGCGGGCGAATCGCTTGGGCGCGAGGCAATCCGCGCAAGTGGATGACAATCGTCGGCGTAGCCGGCGACATCAAGCACTACGGCTTCGGTCTTCCCGAGCTGCCGGCGTTTTACACTTCTTACATGCAGTTGGATCAGCCGTGGAAGCGGTGGATGTACGTGGCGGTGAAGTCCGATCAAAACGCGGGTGCGCTGATCGCGGAAGTGAAGAGCCAGATCTGGAAAGTCGATAAGGCGATTCCGGTCACCAAGCTCAGGCCGATGTCCGAGGTGATGGCGTCATCGCTTGGAGCTCAGCGATTCAACATGACGCTGATGGGCATCTTCGCCGCGGTCGCGTTGGTGCTGGCGGCGGTAGGGATATATGGCGTCGTGTCTTATTCGGTCACGCAGCGTACTCACGAGATAGGAATTCGCATGGCGCTGGGTGCCGGGAGCGGCGACGTGTTGAAGATCGTCTTGAGACAGGGCCTGACGCTGGCGGGTCTGGGAGTCGGAATTGGGCTTGGCGCGGCACTGGCCGTCACTCGCGTGATGTCGACTTTGCTGTATGGAGTCAGCACGACCGATCCGATTGTTTTTGCGGCGATTTCGATTGTGCTGGCAGGAGTGGCTCTGGGAGCCACTTTCATCCCCGCGCGCCGCGCGGCGAAAGTGGATCCTATGATAGCGTTGCGCTACGAATGAACGGAGAAAACAAATTAACGACGGGGAGCACGGGGAAGAGATCTGGTTTGATATGCCTTATGGCTCCCCGTGTTCCCCGTGGTTAGATAAATCTGGAAGGAGAAGAGAGATGAAACTCAGGGATTTGAAATTGGCAGTCGCCGGTTTGGCGCTGCTATTCAGCACAGCGTCCGGGCTAAACGCCCAGGACAACAAGCCTCAAAAGCAACGGCCCAACATCGGCGCCTTCGGAAGCGACTCGCCCGAGCGAGGCACCACGCGAGTGGGCTACTGGAACAACGCAAAGAACATGGGCGCCGGGCAATTCGCGATCGACTACGGCCGTCCCGTCTGGAAGAAGGACTACGAGGACGCCGCCGCGTTCGACAAGATGACCAAGGGTCAGGTCTATCGGCTCGGCAGTAACTTCTGGACGACGCTCGATACAGATATGCCGTTGAACATCGCAGGCAAGACGATACCGGCGGGGCTTTGGTATCTGGGGCTGCATCGTTCGGAGGACGGCGCGGTGTGGAGCCTGGTGTTCATTGATCCCGTCAAGGCTCGAGCCGCGCACATCGATGCTTCTGAAATCGCGCGAGCTCCGATTGCGTTCAAGGCTCCGATGACGGTAGAGAAGGCGACCGACCTGAAGGACAAGCTGACGATCGACCTGACTTGGGTGAAGCCGAACAATAAGGACGTCACGCTGCGAATCGGATGGGGGAAGATGCAGTTGAGCGCGCCGATTCAGGTGCCGGTGCCGGCAGGATAGTGCCTCGAGGTTGAGCATCTCATGCTTGATCGCACACGGAAGGGCGCCCCGCAGCGAAGCCCGGCACAATTAGACTTCGCTCGGGGGCGCCCTTTCTTACATTGCTAATCACGCAAACGTCTTCGGAGCAAATCGGAACAATTGCAGGGCGTTGGGGTCTAAGCTGGCTGGGAACAGCCTCATCTCACTTGTCCGTTCTCATATCCGCGATCGCTTCACGCATCTTCAACTGTTCGAATGACGAATCCCGCATCCATGAAATGGACTATCAAACGCCCTATGCCTGTAATGGAATAATATCTAAGTAGCAAGCCACTTCGAAATACGTTTGCGAGAGGACCCTTTTGAAGACTCTTCAGATGCTCTGTGAGAGGTTATCGTTCACGAACTCCTTTACGAGCCGGTTTCGTAGATTGAGTGTCGGCGAGGAAAACCAAACTTCCGTTTTCACAGAATGAATGCTCAGTAATTGCGCGCTTGCTTTCGTAGTTTGCTATACTCAACGAGGCCGTTCACCGCTGCGCGGTTGCCTGTTTACAAATCCTGGTTCTGAGGATGCCTGAACCATGACCACACTCCACATTCGACAAGACGCTCCACACGAGAGTGAGTACCCGATCCGCCTTACCTTGAAGCGAGACGACCAGCCAGATATGGAGGCAGAGGCGAATATCCAGTTCGCCCTCACCGAACAGGAACACGAGGACCTCCGCTGGTATCTCGAAGACTACCTTCAGCGCGCCGAAGCCGTCGAAGCTATCGCCGTCGAGCAGATCGAAGCGCTCATGAAGACGCGCGGCGAGGAGCTCTACAACAAGGTTCTTGCTTACAACGGCGACACGCAGACGCTCTGGTTCTCGATCCGAAACGACCTTGCCAACCTGCGCGTAGAAATAACCACCGGCGTAGCCGAGGCAGCTTCCATTCCGTGGGAATTGATGCGCGACCCAAAAATGGACTCCCCAATTTCACTCAGAGTGAAATCGTTCGTCCGCGTCCAGTCCAATCCCAATATCTCCTTTGTTGCCGTCCCTCCGTTGGAGGATGGCCACATCAGGCTCCTCTACATAGCGTGCCGTCCAAGCGGATCGCAAGACGTCGAACTGCGTGCCGTGGCCAACCGCCTCCTCCAAGATCTCGGCGAGGATCGCGCGCGCTTCGACATCAAGGCACTGCGACCACCCACGTTCGAGCAACTTCAGAAAGAACTCGCAGACGCGAAGGAAGCGGGCCGCCCGTATCACATCGTCCACTTTGACGGCCACGGCGTTTACGCCGACTTGAGCAAATCGATGCTCGCCGACTGGGCCGCAGCGCTATCAAGCGTAACGCTCGGCAGCGGTGGAACAGGCAAGCATGGCTATCTACTCTTCGAACACCCCAGCGAAGACAAGATGCGTCCGGTGGACGGCGAGACGCTTGGCAAGCTTCTCCACGACAACGGCGTGCCCATCCTAGTGCTCAACGCCTGCCAGTCCGCAATGCACGAAGCGTCTGCCGCGCCCAAGAAGGCCGAAGGCGTCCACGACGAGGTCCGCGCTATCGGCTCACTCGCGCAAGCGGTCATTGATCAGGGCATCCCCGCTGTCCTCGGCATGCGCTACAGCGTCTATGTAGTCACCGCCGCGCAATACATCGGGCAGCTCTACGCCGCGCTGGCCAAGGGACGCGGCTTCGGTCAGGCGGCCACCGAGGGGCGCAAACATCTTCAACTAAACCCCGACCGCTGGGTCGGACTTCATCCTCGTCCGCTTCAGGACTGGTTCGTTCCCGTCGTCTACGAAGCCGCCCCCATCGAGCTCTTAATTGCGAGCCACGCTGTCGCTTTGGGCGAGCAGCCGGAACTTGATCCCGTGCAGAGCAATCACGTCCTTCTGAAATATGTTCCCGAGGAAGGCTTCATCGGACGTGACGAAACTATCCTCGCGCTCGACCGCGCCTTCGACAGCCATCGCGTGGTTTTGCTGCACGCCTATGCCGGACAGGGAAAAACTTCCACCGCCGTCGAGTTCGCGCGTTGGTATTCAGTGACTGGTGGACTGGGCGAACAACCGCTCGTGCTCCTCGCGTCCTTTGAGAGCCATACTGATTTGGACGACCTCCTCAACCAGATCGGCCAGCCGTTTGCCCCGATGCTCGAGGCCCAGGGAATTCACTGGAGCGCGATGAACGATGCCGAGAAGCGCCGCCAGCTCGTCCTTCAGCTCCTTCGTTACGTTCCCATCCTCTGGATTTGGGACAATGTCGAACCCGTGGCGGGGTTCCCGGAAGGCACTGAGTCTCAGTGGACCGCCGCCGAGCAGGACGATCTCCGCGACTTCCTCAAACAACTCAAGCTCGACTCCGCCAGCAAGGTCAAAGTCCTTCTCACCTCTCGACGGGACGAAGCGAAGTGGCTCGGTGGCATACCTCACCGGATTGCCATGCCGCGCATGAGGAACTCCGATGCCGCGAAGCTCGCGCTCAAGCTGGGTGAAGAGAAGAATCTCAAGCGCTCGGAAATCGCCGACTGGCAGCCCCTGCTCGACTACTGTGCAGGCAATCCGCTCACGCTGCGTGTGCTTGTCGGGCAGGCGATCAGAGCCGGTCTGCGCGGCAGGGAGCGAATTGCGGAGTTTGTGGAAGCCATACGGAGCGGCGAGCAACAGATCGAGGACGCCGACGAAAAACAGGGCCGAGACAAGTCCCTCGGCGCATCGCTCGACTACGGCTTCCGCAATGCGTTCAAGGACGATGAACTCCCCATCATCGCCCTCCTTCATCTGTTCCAACGCACGGTGGATGCTGATGTACTTTGGGCGATGGGCGAAGTCGCTGAGTACGCGCTCCCAGACGTCAAAGGCGCGAGCAGGGAGCATCTCGCCGGCCTGCTAGAACGCGGCGAAGACATCGGTCTTCTTACCGAATTTAACCCGACCTACTTCAACATCCACCCCGCGCTTCCGTGGTTCCTCCGCCAGCTTTTCACCCGCCACTACGACGGACAAGCGGGGCGCTCCCGCTCCCAGGCCGCTCTTCGCGCTTGGGTCGAAGCGGTTGGCAAAGTGGCCAGCTACTACCACGATCGGTTCGGCGAAGGCAAGAGAGGTGTCATCGACTTGCTGGAACTGGAGGAAGCCAACCTCCTCCATGCCCGCCGCCTCGCCCGCCGTAACCAATGGTGGTCCCCGGTTATTCTGTGCATGCAGGGCCTGCGCATACTTTACCAATACCAAGGCCGCGCGGCGGAATGGGCCCGACTGGTCGCCGAGATCGTCCCCGAGTATTGCACCGTCGAGGATGAACCCCTGCGAGGCGAAGAAGACTACGGTGTGGTCATGAATTACCGCGTCCGTCTAGCGATGGAACATGAGCACGACCTGGCCAAAGCCGCTGCGCTTCTGGAGAAACTCGTTGTATTACTTCGTAAGCGAGCCGCTGCCGCCCTTGCTTTGCCTGCGGACGCCCCGCTTGACGCCGAGCAGCGTCATCGGCTGCAAACGCTCAGCGTGAGTGTGTCCACACTGGGTCAAATCCTACGAGAGGAGGGCGACGACGAGTGTCTGACGCCCTTTCGGGAGTCTCTTGAAATAGACAAGCGTATTGGAGACAAGGCTGCTCAGTCAGTCGCTGAATTCAACCTTGGCCATGCTTATATGACGCTTCACGCCATCCGCGATCTCGACGCTGCTGAGGCAGCCTACCAGCGCAGCTTGGATTTGTTCGACCCGAACGATGCGTTGGGCCGTTGTAAGTGCATTGGACAAATTGGGATGGTGCATCACGCGCGCTTCGATGACGCACGCGGCCGAAATGAGACTGTGGAAACGCTGCTGCGTCACTTCCATGCAGCGGAACAGCGCTTCCTTGAGGTGCTTAGACTTTGCCCGAAGGATGCATTCACAGATCTTGCGCCGGGCCACAACGAACTGGGTTCCTTATATGCCAAGGTCGGCCAGCTCGACAACGCCCGCCAGCACTTCGAACAAGCCGCGCAGTATGCAGAGAGGGCGGGTGATAGTTTCAACGCCGGCGGAGTGCGCCTCAACATAGCCAGCATGTATGCTAATACGGCGCGAATCGAAGAGCAGCCGTCTCAGCAGCGCACCACCCTGATCCGCGCGCGAGCCTATGCCGAGGCCGCCATGCACAACTTCCAGCACTACCAAGGCCGCGCCGCTGAAATGGAGGCCACGGCCCAAGGCCTCCTCGACCAAATCAACCAAGACCTGGCGAAGCTGGCGCAGTGAGCTCCAAAGTGGGTAAGCCGCGCATCGGCGACAAGCATGGTGGCCCAGCGCGAGTCTGCGAGGCCTGGGAGAAGAGAGGCCACGCGCATGAGCCCGCGTAGTGGGCGACAGCGCTTGGGTGATCTGCCTAAGGGTGAATTGAGTCAGCTAGCCTAAGACGGAGCCACGTCTGTTCGCCCGCTACGCGGGCTTGGGTCGCCTTAATCGCAACGTTACCCGGGGCTCGCGGACTCGCCCTGGGCTAAATGCAATCGTCCGCTACGCGGACTTACTTCGGTCCTGGTGGATTGGCGTTAACTTCCCTCCAAAGATCGGGGTAGTCCGTGAAGCCTCCGTCGATTCCAAACGCGACGAACTTCCGGATGTCCGCGATGATGTTCGTTCGAAGAGTTGACCCATTCGGCTGCACTTCATTCAAAGGCCTGCGCTCGTTTGCGGTGGTCGAGCCGCGAAACGTGTATGGATGAATAACCAACCCCGCTTTATGAAATGTCGCGACATCATCGGCGCTCTTGAGTAAGCTCTTGCTTGGGCCGGCTCCTTTCGCGTACGCGGCGATCTCTTCGGCTAGCTTGTCCGTTACAATCGCGGTGTCCTTCTCACGTCCGGCGGTTTCCATTGGCAAGAGCTGAACGCGCGCGTAACCGGGCGCGACCTCCTTCATTTTCAACAGGGCTTCTTTGTAAAACGATTGAATGAAAATCCGATCGCGTTTTGCGGGACGATCAAAGCCGTGCGCCTTGAGCACGGTCGCGAGTTTCTCGGCAGGGTCGAAGCCAAGCGCTTTGTAAAACGTAAAGTGCTTCAACTCGGGGTAGAGGCCCGCGCGAGAGCCAATGAACTTGATCGTCTCTTCCAATGTCGGGATGCGCTGCCCGACAAACGACCGATTGGAAGCAAACGAATTCGCCTTGTTGAACCAGGAACCGGCATCCAGACGTTTTATTTCGGCGAGCGTGAAATCAATCGTGTACCAACCGCGCTTGGCCGTGCCCGTTTCGAATGGATCGCGAAGCTTCGCGCGATCGGGAAAGACCTCGGCGACGTTGGTGGTTCGAGCGAGATCCGCATCGTGGATACAGATCAGCACACCGTCCTTAGTGAGTTGCAAATCCTGCTCGACGAAATCAGCGCCCTGCTCGATTGCAATCTTGTAAGCGGCAAGAGTGTGTTCCGGCGCGTAGCCCGATGCTCCTCGATGCGCAATAAGCAGCGGCCGTTTCCCGTTAGGCTTGTCTTGACCGCTCACTGTGTTCATCGATCGCGGCGTAGCGATCAAAAACGCAGCGATGGTCAACGAGATGATCCAAGTTTTCGGAGACGTCACCCGAGCGCAATCGCCCATATCGAACACCTCTTTCGAGAGGCGAGAATATAACACCGAGTCGAACGCATCAACCACATCATCGCATCACACATCATCGCATCATGGCCGCGCCGCGGGTCTTCTGATAGAATCCGCCCTCTCTCGAATTCCAATCACAGTGGACAATCAGGAGGTTAGTCATGCGCAGAAGAACAATCGCGCTCGCGGCCGCGTTTTTGATCGCTGCATCGGCAGTTCAATACGGACAGACACGTCAGCAATCCGGTTACCTGGTGCCGCCGAAAGTCATCGTGGACATTCTCGACGCGCCGCCGACGCCGAGTGTGATTGTCGCGCCTGATCGACGTACGATTGCGTTACTCGCTCGCCGAAGCATGCCAACGATTGCCGAGCTCGCTGAACCGATCCATCGAATCGCCGGCGCGCGCATAAATCCCAGGACGAACGGGCGCCAGCAGCGCGGTGGCAGCGTCATCGGCATCACTCTGAAATCGATCGCCGAAGGCACGGAGAGAAAAATCACCGTTCCCCCGAGCCCCAACGTCGCCAACGTCAGCTTCTCGCCCGATGCGAAACGGTTGTCCTTCACAAACATCAAGCCAAACGGCATCGACCTGTGGGTGGCCGATGCCGCGACCGGACAATCGAAGCTTGTGAGCGGGACGGACCGTTTGAACGCGGCAGCCGGAGATCCGTGTGACTGGCTCAAGGATGGAACGACGCTGCTGTGCCAGCTCGTGCCCGCGGGACGCGGACTCGCTCCCGCGGAATCGGCGGTGCCATCTGGGCCAAACATTCAGGAGAACTACGGCAAGGCCGCTCCCACCGCGACCTTCGAGGATATGATCAAGTCGAACCACGACGAAGATTTGTTTGAGTATTAT
>Ga0070705_100000003_pt1 | contig 134946 bp, 112 predicted proteins | sample KBSK5253metaG_FD_65455 | JGI IMG/M metagenome (GOLD analysis project Ga0070705, IMG submission 65455) | Corn, switchgrass and miscanthus rhizosphere microbial communities from Kellogg Biological Station, Michigan, USA - KBS K5-25-3 metaG | ecosystem: Host-associated > Plants > Roots >... | reverse complement strand
TGCTTTTCCAGTTGCCGGTTAATCGAGGCCAGCCGGCGCCTCGAGTGTGAATGTCCCGGCCGGATCGAACTTCGCGACAAAGGCGCCAAACTTCATTGAATAAGATGGGACTTGCACATCTGTTTGCGCGTCCGCCGGTCTTGAAGCGCTGGTGACCACAATTCCAATGGCGAACAACATCGCGAGCCCGAGTCTCTTGTGATTCATTTTCCTCATCCTCATGACTTGTTACTCATATCGTCTGCAATCAGCCTCATGCTTATAATCTGTTTTCGATTCGTCTTCAACCGGCCGCGCAATGTTGAGTGCCCTTCACGTTTGCGCGCATACCCACCTCGCCGAAGAGTCTGTTAAAAGTCCGCCGACCGCGCAGCGGTGTCCTCTCGATAGAACGGCGCGGGTTCCTAACGCCTGGCCGCGTAGCGGTCTCCTGATTGATTGCAGCACACTTCTAATGAATAGGTGACCGCTACGCGGCCTCGCATTCCAAGCGCCCGCGTTCTATCGAGAGGTCACCGCTACGCGGTTAGTTGGACTTTTCACACACTCTGACGAGATGGGTATGCCTGGGCGTAATCAAAAAGTGGGACGAGCACAACGAATTCACCGCTGATTTACGCAGCCTTCGGTCCGCTGATTCTCTCAGATCAGCGCCCATCTGCGGACCGAAGGCAGCGCAAAATCAGCGGTGAATCAAGACACCAATTCCCACTTTCAATCACACCCGGTACGCCTCGAAACCAAGAAAGAATCTGGCGAATGCCGAGACTATTGCTGTAGTATCCTTCCGTTTCGATAGCAATCCGAAGAGGGCTTCCCTCATTTCTCAGCGGAACAGGGGCAACGTGACGAAACCTAATCGAACGCAACACAAGCGCTTCTCTCTTGTGCTTATCAAGCCGTCGCACTATGACGATGACGGCTACGTGATCCAGTGGATTCGATCCGCGATGCCCTCGAATTCATTGGCGGTGTTGTATGGCTTGGCGCTCGAGTGCGCCGAACAGAAAGTGCTCGGCGATGACGTTGAACTCATCATTCACGCCTTCGATGAAACGAATACGCGCATCCGTCTTGAACGCATCGCGTCGCTCGTAGAAAGCGCGGACTCCGGGATGGTCATGCTGGTCGGTGTTCAGTCGAATCAGTTTCCGCGTGCGCTTGATATTGCGGCGCCTTTGCGGAAGCGCGGAATCCCCGTCGCTATCGGCGGCTTTCACGTCTCCGGCACTATCGCGATGTTGAACGAAGAAGACGCGGACCTTCAGCATGCAAGAGAGTTGGGGATCTCGCTGTTCGCAGGCGAGGCCGAGGGCCGCCTAGCGGAAGTGCTGCGCGGCGCCTGGGCCATGAGGCTCGAGCCTCTCTACAATTTCATGAATGATCTGCCGGGCCTCGAAGGCGCAGCCATACCGATGCTACCCGCCGAACGAGTTAAGCGCACGGCAGGCGCGAATACGACCTTCGATGCGGGCCGTGGCTGCCCCTATCAATGCTCCTTCTGCACTATCATCAACGTGCAGGGAAAAAAATCGCGCCGCCGCTCACCCGATGACATCGAGAGCATCGTGCGTGCGAACCTCGCTCAAGGTATCCACTCGTTCTTCATCACCGATGACAACTTCGTCCGCAATAAAGATTGGGAGGCGATTCTGGATCGCCTCATTCATCTGCGTGAAGTCGAAGGTTTGCGCATCAAGTTCACCATCCAGGTCGATACATTGTGCCACCGGCTTCCTAACTTCATCGAGAAAGCTACACGAGCGGGCGTCAAACGCGTCTTCATCGGACTCGAGAGTATCAACCCTGACACTCTGATAGGCGCCAAGAAACAACAAAACAAAATCAGCGAGTATCGCAAGATGCTGCTTGCGTGGAAGCAAGCTGGAGTTCTGACTTGCTGTGGCTACATTCTCGGGTTTCCCAGTGACACGCTGGAATCAATTCAACACGACATCCGCGTCATCCAAAAAGAGCTGCCGGTCGATCTCCTCGAATTCTTTTGTCTGACTCCGCTGCCGGGTTCAGAGGATCATCGCAAGTTGCGCGATGCCGGAACGTGGATGGACCCGGACATGAACAAGTACGATGTCACTCACATAACCACCGCGCATCCGCGGATGTCGTATGAGGAATGGGAGATGGCCTACAACTTGGCGTGGAAAACGTACTACTCGACCGAGCATATTGAAACGGTGCTCAAGCGAGCGATGGCAACGGGAGCCAGCCCGGGCAAAGCGTTGTTCTATATGTCGTGGTTCCGGGGCTGCGTCGGCATTGAGAGTGTGCATCCGCTCGAAGGCGGATTGCTGCGTCTCAAGTTCCGGCGTGATCGCAGGCCGAGTCTGCCGGTTGAATCCGCGTGGATGTTCTATCCGAAATACATAATGGAAACGGTTCGAAAGCAGGTCCGCTGGCTCTCGCTTTATGCGAAGCTACATCTCATGTATCGCAAGATCAAAACCGATCCGCGTCGCTTCGAATATATGGACCTCTCGCTGACGCCGCCGGCAGATGATGAGATGGAGACCAGGGAGCTGTTCGGGTCTGAAGCTGCGCAAGCTTATGTGGGGCGTCAGCGGAGACTCGAGAAAATCCGTCGAGGCGAAGCGGCATAACGATCGGGCTGGAATCCGCAGGAGGAGTTTGTGGTGATCAATAGAATTCGAATGCCGCTCATGCGTCTCTCATTGCTGGCGCTGGCGTTACTTGCGGCGGGCGCGAGTTATGCCGCACCCCGCGAGCGCGATGTTCGCAAGCAGACCGCGCTCGATCGATATGTCTACAAGCCTGATTCGAATTACGGCTTCAAACTGGTCAACACCTCTAAGGGCGAAGGGTATACCGCATACGTACTGGAGCTGACCTCGCAACAGTGGCGCACGGCTGAAGAGGTAGACCGTCCGATCTGGAAGCATTGGTTGACTATCATTCAGCCGGACAAAGTGGCGACGGCTACCGGTTTCCTCTACATCAACGGCGGCTCGAATGGCAGCAAGATGCCGGCGAGCGCGGATGCGGCCTTTGTCAATATGGCCGTTGGCACGCACGCGGTGGTCGCCGATCTGCGAATGGTGCCGAATGAACCGTTGATCTTCAAAGAAGAAGGCAAGAAGAGATCGGAAGATGAGATTATCGCTTACACCTGGGAGAAGTACCTGAAGACGGGCGATGAAACCTGGCCGTTGCGTCTGCCGATGACCAAGGCCGCGGTGCGCGCGATGGACACGGTCACGGCCTTCTGCGCAGAAGCCGAGCGCGGCAAAGTGACGGTTGATCGCTTCGTGGTCGCCGGCGGCTCAAAACGCGGGTGGACGACCTGGACGACAGCCGCTGTTGATGACCGGGTGGTGGCGATTGTGCCGATGGTGATTGATGTTCTCAACAACGAGAAGTCGTTGGAACATCATTACCGCGCTTATGGGTTCTGGGCGCCGGCGATCGAGGACTACGTCAATCTGCATTCGTGGTCGGGCACGCCTCAGTACACCGCGTTGATGAAGATCGAAGACCCTTACTCTTACCGTGACCGGCTACGCATGCCCAAGTTGATCATGAACTCGACCGGTGACCAGTACTTTTTGCCGGATTCATCACAGTTTTATTTTGACGATTTAGAGGGCGAGAAGAATCTGCGCTACATTCCGAATACCAAACACGATTTGCGGAACTCAGATGTGCGCGAAACTCTCTATGCGTTCTTTGAGTCGGTCGTAAACGCTAAAGCTCGGCCGCGATTCAACTGGAAATTTGAAAAAGACGGCTCGATCGCCGTGCAGACGAAAGACAAGCCGACAGAAGTAAAGGTCTGGCAGGCTACCAACGCGAAGGCCCGAGACTTCAGGCTCGACATGATCGGCCCCGCTTACAAGAGCGCGCCGATGACCGCCGAAAAAGAAGGGCTCTATCGCGCTTGGGTTGCTCCGCCCGCGGAAGGCTTCACGGCTTATTTTGTCGAGTTGACTTTTCCGACTAGCGGCAAGTATCCGCTCAAATTCACAACCGGTGTGCGAGTGACTCCCGATCGACTGCCCTTCGCTTTGCCGAAGAGGGATGCCGCCGCGGCTCAGACTGCGAGGTGATTTCGTCGCGTGCTTTGATAGAAAAGCGGAGCGCTAAAACAGACGACGATTCGTCAGGTTTTCGTGCATACCCACCTCGTGAGGGTAATAATATACTTGGCACAGTAGGCGATTCATGAGACAATTGCCTTACTATGAAAGAGCAAGCAAACAGCTTCCCAACAACGCTTCAACAGGCAATCGTTTACTTTGCCAATCCTGATAACGCTCTGGCCTTCATGGTCACTCTGCGCTGGCCGGATGGAGTCATTACCTGCCCGCGTTGCCAGTCTGACAAGTACACATTCATTTCTACGCGCCGAACGTGGCAGTGCAAGTCTTGCAAGAAAATGTTTACGGTCAAGCTCGGAACCTTGATGGAAGACTCGCCTATCGGCCTCGACAAATGGCTTGCTGCTATCTGGATGATTGGCGGCGCAAAGAACGGGATTAGCTCCTATGAAATCCATCGCGGCCTTGGCATAACTCAGAAGTCCGCTTGGTTCTTGATGCACAGAATTAGACTGGCAATGCAAACGGGAACCTTTGAGAAATTGGGCGGCACGGGTTCTCAGGTTGAATCGGACGAAACATTCATCGGCGGCGCTGCTCGCTTCATGCACAAGAACAAGAGGACCGAAAAGATCAGCAGCAAGACAGGATTCGTCGGCAAGGTTGCCGTCATGGGATTGCTCGAAAGAGAAACCGGCGAAGTACGCCTCAAGATAGTCGAGAGCCGCAAAAAGCATGTGATTCATCAAGCGGTCAGAGAGGACGTTGCAGAAGGTACGGAGTTGATAACTGACGCGCTTGGTTCTTACGTAGGAATGGACGAATACATTCACCAAGTGATTGACCATGCGGTTAAGTATGTCGAGGGTCACGTTCATACGAATGGACTCGAAAACTTCTGGTGTCTCTTGAAGCGCTGCATCAAAGGAACGTATGTTTCAATCGAGCCGTTCCACTTGTTCAGATACCTTGATGAGCAATCCTTCCGATTCAATAACCGCAAGGTGACGGACCAAATTCGATTCCTTGCAATCTCCCGCTTGATCGTTGGCCGCAGACTCACCTACAAGGAATTGACGGGCAAAGAACCGGCGTAGGACTCGGCAAAAAATTGATTGCCTTTGTTCTTAGCCGGTTATATCATCAGCCACATGGAACACCACGACTATATTCGCAAGTTCAAAAGGGACCAGCAGCAACTAGACCACTTCCGTAGCATCTTTCCCGCACAGGCCCAATTGCTATGGGAGACGCTGTCTCAGGTTCTTCGAGAGCATCTCGGCGTGGTAAAGACCGAACTCGGTTTTGAAGTACAAATGCTCGGTGCGAGCGAGCGACAGTTTCGTTTTATCGTGATAGCCAAGCTGATTTCAAAAATCACAGTTACTTTAGATATTGAGGCGCGCTCTCTTCTTGTGGAGACAGCGGTAATCAAAAGCTTCAGCCAAGATTTCGGACAAGCAAAAACCCGAAGAATTCCACTCGACTTAGATGAACGAGATTTTGCTGTCGCGGATAACGAAGGTGAGCGACTTACCGCAAACCAGATTGCTCAGATGATTGTAGAACCGGCCCTTGCTCCCGCTCTAGCGAACGTTCAAGACTTGCGGCCACGCAAGTACGCCATAGGCTAGACGCAGGTCTCTGATACTGACATTCTCATCGCTTTGGCGGCTTAATGTCTTTGGGAGGAAGCGAAGGGTCAGTAATCACCTTTAGATGACGGGCCGCACGCCCCAAACGTTCGTAGTCAAACCGGAATATCTTATATAGATCACCATTAGGAAATTCGTTCGCTGACATTCCTTCCGGCCTAGGAAGTTTTGCCTCCATCAATACGGGAAGCAGCACGGCAAGCTCGTAAGTCGTAATATCCCGTTGGGGAACGTAGAAGTAAGCGCCGGGCATTTCGCCAGCGGTTGCTTTGACAACTGCTATCTCACTTTTGGTGGAACCGGCAAGAACCGGTACGCATGCACAAATCAATAGAACGATAAGGGTCTGTTTGATCATTTTTCATTTCTCCTTCTCTCTTTTTCTTATGATATGATCGAACCATGAAAGGTCAACCCAAATCAGAGGAAGCCAAACGCTTCGTGGACTTCGCTCGCAAGCTGGTGTCAGTTCCAAAGGCTGAAATTGACCAAAGGGAAGCGGAGTATCACAAGAGGCGAATCGCCGAGCGGAAGAAAGCTGCGCGGACTAGCACCCGCAAAGCCAGTAATAAATCTTAGCGACTAGCTTCCATAGCAAAGAGTCCTTCGTTAAGGTGAACACCTGAGCTAATGCTATCAGTATCCCGATAACCGTGATCCTTGTAATCAATCTGGTATTCCGGCCTTGCTCTATGTCACGTTGAACCTGTAACCGTTCATCGCGTTCGGCTAGGGTTAGCTGTATTTCCTCATCCCTCTTTGCAAGCCGTTCGTCTAATTGCCGCTGCTCTAGCGCGAGGTCTCTTGCCTGCTGTTGCCGGAGTTCTTCTAGCCGTTGCATAGAGACCTCCAGGTGATATTGCTGTAAGGATTTGACCGGCTGGTAAGGTTGCCACTTGGGACACTTTCGGTCTTTCCGAAAAACAACGCGAGCAGCTTCCTCCAAGTCGCCGTGCGCCGTTTCGAGTTCAATTCCGATTTCATTCGGCAGATCGCGAAAGTCGAGAAGACACGCGGCGGTGGGCTGGACCGACCAACTTTCACTACCCTTAGTCGGACTAAGGGAGGGTAGCACTCCCCACCGAGAGTACCAGTTGATTTCTTGGTAGCCCACTCCCGGAACCGACCGCTGTAAGAGTCCGCAGGTGAAACATCTTCCGTAGTTCTCAGGCGCGATTGGTAGGCCGTTGCAATAGGCTTCAGTTGAAACCGGAGTATCCGAACTGTCTGACATGTTGTGCATTGTGTCATACTACCACCTCACTGAGTCAAGTAAGTTAATGCCCTCGTGAGAGGTGGGTCGCTGATGCTGCAGCCTACAACGAAGCTCGCCTGTGCTGCATACCCACTTCGTGAGAAGCGGGTACCCGATGTAGCTCGAAACCTGTGGGGTCTATGGCTGACTCCCCAATCCTGATCTCATTCGAAACATCTATGTTGATAATGTCTCGTCCGCTGAAACTTACAATACATAGAGCTGTTTTAGAACTCGTTGATACGTCCTCCCTTTCTCAATTGAATGTTGATTAAATCGCCGCGTAAACCGGGCGCGGCGCATAACCCCGTATAGAAACGACCTTCTGTACCGCTGTTACAACTTCACCGAGGTTGAGCAAATATGAACTTAGTGCTTCTCTTCGTCTAACAATACTTCTATCCCTCCCAAAGAGTCCGAGGAACCGCTAGATGAAGGTTTAGGTTGGGCGATACTTGGCTCCGACGCAGAGCAACACGTTTGCAGCAGAAATGAGCCTAAGGTCGGAACGAAGGTGGGAACGAAGAAAAGAGACTGGTGGCCTGTTCTATCGACGCGCCTCCCGAGAATACGCGGAAGGAACCGGCGTGGGTGCGCGCAGTTTGCAATTCGTTCCGATCGCTAAGCGTTGCTGCGCCGTCGGAGGGTTTCAGGGCTTATCTTATCTAGTCGACCTTTCCGACTGGCGGCAAGTATCCGCCTAAATTTACAACCGGAGTTCGACATTGTGGAAAATCCAATTGAGAATTCGGTAGACCCACTTGAAGATCGGCGACTTTTCAGCGAAGCGTTGCGACAACAATTGAAAACATGCTGACTCGAATTGAGACCGAGACAAATCCATTGAGAATCCTGCGACAAAAACTGAGAATGCGGCAAGCCCGTTGAGTAATACCGCAATCGTTGTCAGATCGAACTCTACTTCAATGGATCAAACACTTCGGCAAAAAACGTGAAGACGAAGATATGGATTGTTGTCCTCCGACTACGTGCTCATCGCAATCATCAAGAACTACAGCTTTTGCTCACTCTGCGAATTCTGAGTCTCTTACCATTCGAGAAACCGACATCTCAATCTATTTGAAGCCTATGGTGAGCAATTATCCGATTCTACGGTCCAGTTGAATCTATGTGATCTAACACGACAGTAGCGAGTTCTGAATTCTTCAAGACGCGACTTACGTCTATTGAATTAGAGACATCGCCAAACTAACAGCGATTTACATTGCTCGCTGGAGATGACTCCGACAGCGTCCGCATCCTCACCGTTCCTAGCGTCCGTGTACAGAGGAAGAAGGCTATAAAGTCCTAAGCCAAGATGGTCAAATCGCTCGCCTGTTGTAGAGGAGGGCCGCAGTTTTAACGGCCTGATCTGAACTATGGACCAGAGAGTAGTTACAGTCGCGACCTTCATGAAAGAGAACTTTCAACATAAGATTACGCTGCACGAAATGGCTCACCATGTAAATCTATCTATCTGGCATTTATCCCACCTATTCAAAGACGAGACTGGCGTGTCGGCCGCCGAGTACCTCAAGAATATGAGGATGCAAGAGGCAAAAGAGCTTTTAGAAACCACGTTCTTGAGCGTAAAGGAGATCATGGCCATAGTAGGCATAAGTGATAAGAGCCATTTTGCCAAGGACTTTAGAAGAGTCTTCGGATTAACGCCTACCCAGTATAGGAAGACTAAGCACAGAATCGCCGGCGCGATGATCGGAACAAGAGGGCTAGCAAAATCCGCCGCCGAATAACAGAATTCGCCGACTATCTGCTGTTGTATTGGCTACAGACTTACAGTATCCTGACAATGGTTTTGAAAAAATACTAGATCGCAATAGAGCGGCAATCCTTGGAAGGAGTTCTTTGACGCGGATGACTTTGTGCATCTGCGTTCCTCTAAGTTGTCACGCTCGAAGCGAGCACGCACCTAAGAATACTGTCCGCACTGCTCAATTCGACAGTCGGGAGCCATTGACAGGCCGCCGATTGACCAACCGTCGTGAGTAATCGTTTTGCCTAACACTTCAGTGGGGTTATTGGGCCCCTTCTCTGATTTGTTCCTGTTTGTCTTAAGACGATTAGCGTTCAATTTGAAAGGAGATGTTATGAACAACCTAGGAATCCTTCTTACTCTGATTTTCACCTTAACCTTTCCAACGTTCGGAGCGGGTGGTAACGCGTCACTTGCAACCATTCCACAAAATTGCAATTCTACGCTGCACCATTCGTGTTACATTTGCGGGGGCTGTGGTTGCTATTACTATTGGGACGATTGTTATTGGACAGAGGGCGCCAGTTCAGGCGTTACGTATGTCGGTGATATACCGTGCGCCAACAACTACGGATGGGACATGGGCCAAGGTTGGTCTCAGACACTTTCAAGAACCTTCACTGCCGACAACAGTCACCCTTCATGGGAGCTGGATTTCCAAGTCTATTTTGAGGATCCTCACCATGACTGGTTTAACCAGCTCAACGCAATTGTGTATGTTACCCACGCGAACGGTGCTACCTCGATATACCACCTTTGGTCCCATGTAGGTAGTGATCCTGCAGGTAGTCTTTACTGCGTGAGGGCATACGGTACGTTTTACGCGGTTAGTGGTGATGTCATAACGATAGAGTTTAAGTCGTCGAAGATGAATGAGGACACTCACATTCGTGTTAATAACATCATTGTCTGGGGGAATCCCTTCTAGGACTCGTCCTTCCAAGTTGGATGTCCGGCCGACACTCGAACGCGTTGATAGCAGCAGTGCATTCCGCTCACGAGATCGGGATGAAAGGGGAAGGTCAGGTTCGCAAGACCTCCTTCAATCTCCTCTACACTGTCCAATCTTCGGCGCGCAAGCCGGGCTCGCGACTGAAGTCCTTGAGGTTCCTGGTCAGCACTGTTGCGTCGTGGGCGAGCGGAATGGCCGCGATCCTCAAATCCATCGCACCAATGCGAAGGCGCAGTCCACGTAGGTGCTCAAATCTAGCCCAGCCCGTTTACGGAAGCCCAACACTTGTGAATGCCGATAGAGGTCGAGATGACGCTCCAACTTTCGATAGGCTTCAATCTGCTGCGCTGTCGTGCGCGCTCGCGCCGCGTAAGCCATCCAGCCGCGGGTCTGCTCTTCATATGTCACTATGGTCATAAAGATGTCATCCGGCGGGACCGCATTCAATCGTCGCAGTAGGTCTTGTTGGGCCGGCCCTTCGCTCCATTCCATCACGCTCACGTGATCAGTATCGAGCACCAACATCTCAGGGTTTCCTTGCTCTGCCGGGTTTCGCGCGTTTGGTCGACTTAGATCGCTTCCTGGGACGCAGCGACTCCCGGTACTCTCGCCCTAAGCGCATGGCCTCTTCAAAGTCCGGATCATTCGCAAAAGCCCCGACCACGTACTGCCACCAGGGTTTCGCTTCAGGGGCGACGGCTTCGAGCTTGCGCTGGAGTTGGGTGACCTTCTCCTCAAGGATCGCGACACGCGACTCAAGTTTGATCGGAGTCTCAGAGGTTGCCATGCTTCCACCCCTTTCCATTGCTGTCGTCCTTTATTGTCGTCATAACTTCAGCTTCAAGCAATACCAGGATACCTAGAGAGCTTGGAGATTCTCCCCGAAGGGGATCTGTCCTCCAGCCCAGGGTTGCTGTACTCGGCTACCCTGGGAACGACGATGGCGATGGCCCCAACCCCACCGGGGTTGTGGCCGGGTCTCCCTGCGCATCGATTCGGATCAATGCGCCATGAACCCCGATAGCGATTCGAGAAGTCCGAGTCCGCCGGCGGCGTTATGTTAAGGCGAGCAGCGACACACTCTCGTCTTCGTAAAATAATTTGATAACGTCAAAATCCCGCCGCAGCAAATCCGCAACCTGCGTTGTCGAGCAGTTTCCAAGCCGTAGCCAAACAACTTTCGGCGGATTCCCGAACACTAAACTGAGGTCGTGCATATCCACATCTTTCGAGACGATCATGAAGCCGTTATCTCTAGCATAGTCCCAAACCAATGGGTCGGCGGTTCTTTTCATACCGACATCTCGGACGTGAAGCGAGTCTGGAAAAAGGTCAGCCAGAAGGCGCGGTAACTTCGGGGACAAGTTTTCGTCAAAAAGCAATTTCACGCGGCAACAGGAGCGGTCATCAACCGGCGCTCACGGTCAGCAGCATAAGCAATGCAGGCTTTCAAATCTTCTCGCGTCAAATCAGGAAAGTCGTCGAGTATTTCTTCTTCAGTCATCTCGGAAGCGAGATACTCAAGCACTTCATAAACCGTAATTCGCAAGCCTCGCACACAAGGTTTCCCACCACGTTTGTTTGGCTCAATCGTGATGTAATCTCGATAGTTCATAGTCGGAAGTATCAGCTACAACAAGTCCAAGAGCAAGCGACAATCTTCAGCGCCCGGTCCCATGAACCGGAATGGAACATTAGGTACGGATCATTCATCGCCAATGACGTATGCTTCATCGACTGGCCTCACGGGGCGCGAGAACCATAGCGGGCGACGCAAGCCGCCGGGACCGGGGGCGGGGCGCGTCTTCTCTAACCATTCGCGATAGATTTCGTGCGAACGCTTTGTGTCTACAATCACATCACCATACTTGTCGTCGGCTTGGGCGCGTTCGGCTCAAACGCGTTGGTGCCAGCAACGCATTCCGCTCACGGGATCGGGGTGAACTGGGAAGGTCAGGTTCTGATGCACGCCGCCTTCTTGCCAGAAGATTCGCTCTTGAATCGGGATCATCGCTTGCGAACGGCTTCACTCCTTCGATCTGACGAAGCCGCCAAAGCCCAACTAATCAAGATCGATAGGCGCAGACGCACATCCATCGGCGGCTTGATCTCTTCAATCGCGCTTTGACGTTCGACCTTTTATTTTTTTGTTGGGTTGCGACGCTCCGGCCGGGTACGCCGGCCCGGCACGGGGCGGCTCCTCCGGTTCGGCTTCGTAGACTACGGGATATTCGCCGGCCTGCCGCTCGACGCTGGGAATAGGGACGGCGGCGTCGCTGGGGACCGTGACGTATAGCGCCCACCTGCCGTCGGTAGTGGTAGTCACTCCAGACTGTTGGACCAGGGGGTCACGTATGGCATCCGCCAATTCGATTAGCTTATCCGGCGGTTCCGGGTCGGACGGCTCTCCGGGACGGTGTGTGCGAACGGGTTTCATCGGCTTACCTCTCCAGCATGACTCTTCTGCCATTAGGTAAGCAACCGGGCCTCCATTTGTCAACGCTGTTAGACGGGGCGAACGCCGAATCGGGAGCACGCCGCCGCCACATCGCAGGCAGTAGTCGTCGCCCCATCTCCGGCGAACAGCAAAGCCACGGGGCGTCCGGATTGCTGATCCAGAATTACCGAACCGGAGTCGCCCGGGTTGCTGAACGCGACGCCACCCACGCCCGTGATCGTGATCGCGTTGTCGAAGGTCGCGATGATGGGGTTCTGGCGGGTGCCATAGTTCACCTGGACCCCACGGACCCGGATCGCCCGGATCGTTCCGGTCGTCACACCCGTAGTTCGCCCCGCTTTGATCACCGCAGTCCCCGGACGTGGCGCCAGGAGCTCCGGAGTATAGTTCGCGATGTTCAGCATCCGCCCCAGGACCACCTGATTAGGATCCGCCACGCCTGCGATAGCCGCGTCGATCACGTTTCTCGGCTGTGATCCGGGCCCCGGGAACCGGATAGGTTCGAAGTCGCTCAGCGCCGCAATCACGTCGTTCGGGCTCGCCGAGAACGGCTGAGTGAATTGGGTCCCTAGTGCAAATCGGTTGACGTCGGCCAAAACGTGATTGTTGCTCAGCACGAATAACGGGCCGCTATTTCCAGCGCCGCGACGGACAAAGCATCCCAAAGTGCCGACGAAATTCCCCCCGCGAGGCCCGATCTCGACGCCGCCAGGGACTGGACGGCGACGCTGCTGATGCTTCGCCGGCGCGCCCGCCGCCGGGCGCTTAGCCTTCCCCTTCGTCCCCTTCACCTTGGTGAATGCGATCTGGATAGGAAGGTGTTCGACGTCGACCTCCACGCCTTGTAGCGCATTGCTGAGCAGCGGCTCGGCCTGCGCGGCCTGCACATCTGATTTATCGAACACGTACACTTTTATCACGTAGTCGGCCGGACCTGGCGCATCCGCGTTGGCCTTGACTCCAACTCCAGTGGCGTGGACGCTCTGGAACGGGGACTCGCCCATAACCCCGGGCGACATCCGGAAGGCCATCGCATGCGCGTCCGGCTGCGGTGCGTTCATTTGCTCGTGCACAAGGTTCGTTCGAAAGTCTTCGAGCGCGGCTAGCGCTTCTCCAAAAGTTGCCATTGCTGCCTCTCCTTTGAGGAATGATCTGTGATGGGTTGATTCTCCGGCCTTACGATCCAAGCTCTTTATCGCTCAGACCAATATGAGTGCGCGCGGGGTCGTTCGAATACGCTCACTCCGTTCAACCCTTCGAGTTCATGACTCTATGACTCGATCCGCTGTTTCATTTCAGTTTCAGGACGCCGCCCGAACACCTCGTGAGCACCTTGCGTGTCACGACGACGTCTCCGACCTTGTCACCGGATTCCGCGCGGTCAACTCGCACGCGTTGATGCCAGCAGTGCTTGCCGCTAACGGGATCGGGGTGAACCCTTGATGAGCTGGGAGACGCCTATGGCGGCTTCGCCAAATCGAAGGAGTGAATGTTTGTATTACCTGCTGTCTGCCGCGACTCTTACGGCTTCGGTTCAAGATCCGAACAGTTGATTCAATAACTCTCCGAGTCTGTAGCCGCCCAGCGCGATGGCTTCCTTGGCGATCGAGAAAGCGGTTCCGCGATACGCAGGGCTCGCATTTTGGGTTGGTCCGCAAACCAATGTTTGTGGATAAACAGATCTCTTGGTCGTCTCAAATCCTTCGCGGGACCACTGATCGAAATTGAACGGCCGCAAACGATTGGTCATCCCGGCTCGTGGATGCTCCTGCATAATCACTCGAGCCACGCGTTCGACATACATTGCGTCGTTCTCATTGGCCAGCCTCGGCATCTGGAGATCCACGATGCCGTCCCACAAGCTGTGAAGCGAGAACTTGCTCGAGTCAGCAAGCTTGCACAGGTTCCCTCCCTGATCTCCATTCGGTTCCGTTGCCGTAACTCTTGCGCTCGTGTGGAGCGGCTGATGAATATCGCCTACGAGGTGCATTATCCACGCCAACGTGGTGGCTCGATCTTCTTTTGATGTGCCGCACTGAGGCTTATCGCAAGCCATGAAGGGCGCAAAAAGGCCGAGCAACAAGACAGCGTTCACATCGGGCCGTTGAATAGCCTTGAGCTCCTGGGCCGTCAGGTCGCGCGGGCGATTGGCGTCCGCGGCTCCCGAGATTCCCCTCCAGAAGAAGTTGATGAAATGCCAGTCCCTGCGGTGGAAGCGCGTGCACGGGCGCGTATCGACGATCGCCGGATTACCGCCCTGCGCGGGGCGATCGTTGGGCCGCACGATGTCCGCCCAGGTGCCGACTGTAACAAAGAACTCGCGTTCGCCATTTGGGCCGCCGGGTTGCAAATCCAAAAGGCAAGCGTCGGTGGGCGCGCCTTTGAGGATAGCGATTACGTTTCGTCTCGCGGTGTCGTTCATTTGTTCCCAAGCTATGCGCGCAACCAATTTGTGGCCGGTCGCATTCCAGGCAAGAACAGAGTAAGGCGAGAGCAACGCCAGAACCAAAATCGCAACTGGAAATATCTTTCTTTTCATTTGGTCTCCTTTGTTCGGCTCAAGTTTACTTTTGGCGGCCATTGCATCGATTCAACGCGAGCGCTTCGGACGGCCGCTGCTCCGGCTACGTCTATTAATGATCAAATCCGCGGTTCGTTTCAGAATCACCTCCGGTCAGGCTTCCAATTCGCAATTACACAAAAGAATGGCTCATGACTCCAGCGAGGTGCAACCGGAAGTCATTTCTTACTCCCCATAGGCTATGACTCTTGCTCATTCCTTACGAGGTATGCTTCATCAACTGGCCGCAGTAGGGGTAGCGGGGTCAGGCTTGCAATTTGCAATTCACAACTGCAAACCAATTTTCTTCACGATCGACTTAGTGTCTCACCTCTGCGGTCGTGCGCTATCAGAGAAGTTTCTTGAATTCCTCGACGTTGAGGCCAGCATTACGAGCGATGCCTCCCATAGTGAAGGCATTTATTGGATTGTGGCGGGGAATCGTCACAATGCGAACGCCGTCAGACATCACAGTGTGCTTCCCCTGACACACGATCCGAAAGCCGGCCTTCTGCAGAGCCTTAATGGCATCGAGGTGATTGACTCCCGGAATCTTTGGCACGGCTAGACAGCCACCCTCACTTCGCGGACATTTTGACCGCTGACCAGATCGTCGATCGCCGCCAGGTACTCACGAATGGCATCCCGGATGTTTTCGAGCGCCTCTGCTTCGGTTGCGCCTTGGGACCAGCAACCGGGTAAGCCGGGGCACGATACACTGAAGCCCTCTTCTGATTCGTGAACCACGACCTTGTAATTCATTCCTGAACCTCCGGGCCGATTATACGTCGGTGAGGGATAGAGGGCCATCCAACGTCAGAGTACTGATCACTCATCCGTTACGAGATATGCTTCATCGACTGGCCTCACCGGGCGTGAGAACCACAATGGCCGGCGCAAGCCGCCGGGTCCAGGGGCAGGGCGAGTCATCTCCAGCCACTTGCGATACACCTCGTGGGAAGCCTTGGTGTCTACGACTACGTCTCCGTACTTATCATCTGATTGCGCGCGTTCGACTCGCACGCGTTGATGCCAGCAATGCATTCCGCTCACGGGATCGGGGTGAACCGGGAAGGTAAGGTTCTGATGCACGCCGCCTTCTTGCCAGAAGATTCGCTCTGAATCGGGATCGTCGCTCTTGAATGGCTTGACGCCTTCGATCTGACGAAGCCGCCAACGTCCGTCGCCCAGCTCATCGAGATCGACAAGCGCGGAGGCCCATCGATCGGTGCCTTGGTCTTGTTTCAAGCGCCAGCGTCCGAGGTGATGCGAGCACGCGACGACGCCCGGCCGGATGCCTTCGGTCGCCCACACACGAACGACGAAGTAGCCGATCTCGGTGCTCACTCGCGCGAGGTCGCCGGTGTTGAAGCCAAGCTTCGCGGCGTCTTTGGGGTTCACCCACAGCGGATTCGTATGAGAAATTTCGTAGAGCCATTTCGCATTTCCGGATCGCGTGTGAATCAGGGTCGGTAACCTGAACGTCGGGACAAGAATGTAGTCGTTGTTTGCTTGATTGAGATCGCGCCAGTTGACGTGACTCCGCACATAGCCGGGCAGTGTGTGCTCAGGCCACTTCCAATCGGCCATCGTCCTGGAATAAAACTCAAGCTTGCGCGAAGGCGTCTTGAAACCGAGAAGCGGCTGTCCGTCGGTCATCACTCCGATTACTTCTTCGCTGCCGCTTGCTGTCGGCTTCACGATTCGTGACTGGGCATCTATATGCGTTCCCTCTAAATCAGTATCGGGCACGCTGCTTTCGTGTTGATCGTAGACGTTAGTCTTCACCGCGTAGGCGCCGTTGCGCCGCATGAATTCCAGCGGCGAGAGGCCTGCTCTCTTTGCTTTTTCAGGAAGCCCCGGGACGCTGTTCTCAAAGATCCAACGATAGTATTCGCTGATCGTGACCTTCTTTCCTTTGCGATACGGCGATTCGAAATGCTTGCGCACGCCAAGCTCGCCCTTCGGATCGATGCGCCACGAAAGCTCTATCCAAAACTCGTCTTCTTCCCAGACCTCACCCGGATTCGCTTCGTAAGTGAAGTCGATCTTCTCGCCTCGGCGTTCACGAAGCACTCGCTGCACAGGTTGTCGAAAAGAAATCCACTGCGCGGCGTGAGTCTCTTGACTCATGATGTCGTGGCGTTCAGCTCCAACACCCATCGGCAACACATAATCGGCGAACCACGCAGTCTCGCTCCACACTGGGGTGAGCGCGGCGTGAAGCTCGATCTTCGATTCGTCCCGGAGGACTTCGACCCAGCTCATTCCGTCGGGGTTCGTCCACACCGGGTTGTAGACTCGCGTGAAGTACGCCGCGAGATGACCGCGACCGTCTTTGAGCAGATGAGGAAGCAGGAAGCTCATCTCGTGATGCGCGAGCGGGTACTCGCGAGGCCACAGCGTTTCGTTCCAGACTTTTTGAGGCGCCGGTTTCGAGAACGGAGCCGCGACAAATTTGTTCCATACGTTCGGCGAGACTCCGCCTTCGGTGCCAATGCTTCCAGTGAGGGCGTTCAAAAAGTAGAGAGCGCGCGCTACTTGCCATCCCCCCAGATTCCCCGAAGCCGCGCTTCGCCACACGTGCGAGGCGAATCGCGAACCCGCGCGAGCGATCTCGCGAGCGACCTCAACGATCGTCTCGGCTTTCACGCCGCATTCTTCGGCTGCGTATTCGGGTGTGTATTCGGAATAGAGTTCTTTGATCGCGTCGATGAACGATTCAAAAGTGCAAGGGAGCGCGGGACGTTCTTCTCGCATGAACTCTTCCCAATTCACCCAACGGCGAACGAATTCGCGATCGAACGTATCTTCTTTCAGGATGACCGAAGCCATAGCCAGCAACAACGCGGCTTCGGTTCCCGGCCACGGTGACAGCCAATAATTAGCGGCAGACGCCGTGTTCGACAATCTCGGGTCGATCACCGCGATCTTTGCGCCGGCCATCTTTCCTTCGATGATTCGTTGAGCGTGAGGATTGAAGTAGTGACCGGTCTCGAGGTGAGAGCTGAGCAACAGAATGAAACTCGCGTTCGCGTAATCCGGCGAAGGACGATCGGCGCCTTGCCACAGCGCATAGCCTACACGCGCTCCCGACGAACAGATGTTTGTGTGCGAGTTGTGCCCGTCGACGCCCCACGCTTGCAGCACCCGATCGATGTAACCGTCGTGACCGGGCCGGCCTACGTGATAGACGACTTCATCGCGGCGATTTTCGATCAGGGCGTTACGGATTTTTGTCGCGAACGTGTCGAGCACTTCGTCCCACGTAGTTCGTTCCCACTGACCTTCGCCGCGCGGGCCGACTCTCTTCATCGGAAATAAAATTCGCTCGGGGTCGTGGATCTGATTGATGGTCGCGGGACCTTTGGCGCAGTTGCGGCCTCGCGAACCGGGATGCAAGGGATTGCCTTCGAGCTTTTGGATCTCGCCGCTCTCCTGATCGACGTAAGCGAGCAGCCCGCACGCGGCTTCGCAATTGAAGCAAGTGGTCGGCACGAGCGAGTAACGGCGTTCGACTTTCTTAGGCCAGCTCCTGGCGTCGTACTCGACCCAGTCATCCCAGCGCTCGGGTAGTGGGTAGCTGGCGAGGGCCGAACTGCGCTTCTGACTTTGCAGAGTGGTCTCCACGATCTGCCCTTTGCTTTGGTCTGTCCGCGACATGTCGTTTCTAGCCCCTTATGGATAGATTGCAGCGGCGTTCGCTCAGGCCCTCGTGAACATATCAAATGTTTGAGACAACCATTTGCAGGAACCGGTGATGACTCCGAGCATGATCGCTAGCTATCGCACAACTCCCGCGCGAAGGAAAGGAAAGGGCTCGACACTTATGCGCCGGGCACTTCAAGGACCGTATTCAAAAACTCATCTACGCCAAAGACGTGATACTTCACCGAATCCAAAAGCTCCTCCACCGCTTCAGAATGAGGGAACGTATACCAACCGTGTTCGCTTTGATCGCCTAACTCCAGAACTGCCTCCTCTGTCCAGTAAGGATATTTTCTTTTGAAAATCCCAACGACGTTCAAGAGCGGGATTTCATCGTCAACTCTAGTTGTTTCGATGTACAGTCTCAGCTTCTTACCCTCGAATTCCGTAGTAAACACCACATCAACGTGCTTCTCAGGCTCTCGTTGAAGCGAGCGGGGACCCAACTCACTTTTCCACTTGAGCTTGCCTTGCTCGGTAAGCCTTATCAAGGATGCTACTGCTCTAACCCAATCGTCGTCATCGGTTAGCGATGCAGTTTGGCGTTCTACTTCGCTAGACATATTATCTTTCCTCCAATCTGTCGTCTTGAATATTCTTAATCCTTTCGATCAACCCTAGCAACCGGTTGTGAACCTCCCAAAACTTTACTTCATCGGCAGGACTCTGGCGATAAGCCTCAATTGCAAATTGGACCTGCTCGACTGCAACCGCGGTCTTCTCATCCTTTTGCTTGACTGATTCAACGTTGGCTTCGATCCTGCTCAACTCTGCCTTGATGAAATGTGGCGTATCAAATTTTCGAGAGAGCCCCTTGAGCGTCTTAGCATTCGCTTTAAGTTTATCCAGGAGTCGCGGAACCGAAACAAACAACGGGAATTGCGACTTCAACTTTTGAGTATTTATGAGCACCCTGATGCTAATCATCAGACTAACAATACTAATTATCAGTCCGATAAGCGACGCGACGCTTCCAAGATCCGAAGTTGAGGCAACAAGCAAAGACTCATGGCCTAGCCGCGCTCCTCTATTATGGTTTCGGACACCGGCTTGCCTTTGACTTCGATCGGCTCGAACTCCTTGTAGGTAGCGGGGTCGAAGTTGCGTTTAGGTATCTCGCTGATAACTCCCCGTTCAAGGAGTCGCCGCTCCAACCGCTCTTCAGGCGATAAAAGCGCCTGAGCTTCAGCGGTATTCTCAAGAAGCGAGTCGATCAGCTCGCGGACCTGAAGCTGCTCTTCCTGAGTCAACGTCCTCACTTCCTCGATTATCTTTTCCAAACTTGCGCTCGACATCTCAGCCCCCTTTCCGGGAGCCATTATCACTTCCACTCGCCTTGCAGCACAAACGCGGCCCAATAATATGGAGCTTGCCACTTCGGTTGCTTCAACATCTCGATCTGGGCCGCTCGAAGCGCCGCGGCCGCCGGCATTCGATCCTTCAGCATTCGTGAATAGAAATTCGCCATCAACATCGATGTCGCTTCATCATCGACGCTCCAGACACTGACTACGACGCGCGCAGCTCCGGCGTACATGAATCCGCGGGTGAGTCCGACCAGGCCTTCGCCTCTTATCTCTTTTCCGAGTCCGGTCTGGCACGCGCTCAAAACCACGAGATCGGCGGGCAGTTTTAGGTTGTAGATTTCATGCGCGCACAAGAACCCGTCCTGAGGCGCGCCCTGCTCATTCACAAGCGAAAGCACCAGACCCGACAACTCGGGATTAGCGCTGTCCAAAAACCCGTGCGTCGCAAAGTGAACGAAACGGTATTGACCGAGTTCATCGCCCGTTGCGGTGGTCTTGCTCGCCGCGAAGTCGGTCGCTTCCTTTCGATCCGATTCGGGCGCGAGCGCGAGTATCTTTTCGGCTTCCTGTCTTGTGCCGGGCAATCGTGGAATCGCGAGCCCGCCGCTTGCGACGCCGGTTTCGCTGGCGGCCTTTTGCAGCTTGATTGATAACGCGCGTTGGGAAGTCGAGTTCGCCGGTTGCGAGTCACGCTTTTGATTCGGCTGCGGTTTTCGTATCCGTTCATCCGTTGATTCGAACACCGGGTCGGCAAGGACTGCCAGTGTGCGAGGCGCGGATTTTCTTCCGTTCAACTCTTCGCGCAAAACTGCGAGTGTTGATGCTGATGGAAGGCTTATCACTTCGTGCTCGATGATCAATGGCCGATAGGAAGAAGCTTGTGCGCTCAACGCGGCGAAAGGAACGTACTGAAGCGCGCCGTCGGCGACCACGAGCAAGCGCTTCGAGCCAAGCTGTTGCGCGGCAGGTGCAACGACCATTCGGCTCAGCGCGACTATCGCGTCTTGCAGATTGCGGTCATCGCCCGCGGCTCGTGCGACTCGCAAGCCGCGTCGTTGATCCGCGCTTCGAGCTTGCTGATTGGGCTTTGTGATCAGCGAGTAGACTTCTCGCGCCGCCTTCTCGATATCCGAGCGTTTTGGCAATTCGTAAGCGGTCAGTGAGGTCTTGCTCACGACCCACAAATAACTGCGCTCCTCGCCCAGCGAGTATTCAAGCAGCAGAGTGTCCGGATCAAGCACGTCCTGTTGAATCTGCTTCGGTTTGCGCGGACGAGGTTGAGTGAGCGCGGCGTAGCGAGGACTGCTCGCGCGGATCTGGGCTTCAAGCTCCTGAAGCTGATTGGTGAGCGCCTCGATTTCTTTCGACGCGGCGCTGACGAGCTCGCGCGATGTCTTGCTTGCGGCGAGTTGCATTTGCAACTCGGCTCGCGCGCTGATCTTCTGTTGCAGCGATCGTTCGCGATCCAACAGCGCGGGATCGACTCCCTGACGAATATCGGCGTGAGATTCAGTCAGCATATCCAGAAGCCCACGAGCGCGCGCTCGCTCGTTTGCCTCAAGCGCGATTGCGTCGTTACCGTCCGAACGCCGCGCGCGATTCAAGCGCATCAGCAAGTCGATGTAGAAATCATAATACTTCTGCACCGAAGCGAAGTACGACGCGCGCAGAGCCTGGCGTTTGTAACGCACGCGCAGGGATTCGACGATCGCAAGCGCGGCTTCGATTTTGGTTCGCGACTGAGAAAGGTTGCCGAGGTCACGCTCGGCTCGCGCGAGTCCATACAACGTGCCGGCTTCGCCCGTCAGATCTCCAGCCGCGCGCCACAGCGGCAACGATTCATTGTAATAGTCGAGCGCCTTCTTTTTCTCTCCCGCCAACAGAACAGTCTCGCCAATATTGTTCAGTGCCGATCCGATCAATCGGGGATTGCCAACCGCTCGCGCGTTCTCGAGAGCCTGATTCAAATGCTCGACGGCCTTTGCGGTGTCTCCAAGAGCGCGCTCCGCGATCCCCGCGTTTCGGAGCGCGGTCGCAAGCGTCGCCTTATCCCCAACCTCTTTCGCGATAGCGATCGACTGGTTGTGATAATCGAGCGCCTTCTTGTGATCGTCGAGCGATTCGTAGACCGCACCGATGTTGTCGAGAATCACTCCTTCTGTTCGGCGCTCGCCGATTGCGCGAGTCAGCGCCAGCGATTGTCCGTAGTAGTCGAGCGCCTTTTGCCCTTCGCTTATTCGATCGTAGACAGCCCCAATGTTGTTGAGCGTTGTGGCCTCGCCCGAGCGATCTGCGACTTTGCGCAGGAGCGGTAACGCCTGATCGAAGTAATCGAGCGCTCTTTCATTGTCGTCGATCGAGTTGTACACGACTCCGATATTTGAAAGAAGCTCGGCCTCTTTTCGGGGATCGATTATGCTGCGAGTCATTTCGAGCGCCTTCGCGTAGGTGTCGAGCGCTTTCTGTTTTTCGCCGGCCGTGTCGTAAGCGAGCGCGACGTTCCCGAGCGACGCGGCTTCCTTCGAACGGTCACCAACCTCTCGGCTCAGTACGAGCGATCGGTTGTAATACTCGAGGGCCTTTGAAGTGTCGCCTTGAGTAAGAAAGAGATTTCCGAGCCCGTTTATGATCGTCGATTCGCTCGAGCGATCGCCTATCGCCTTCGCGATTTGCATCGCTTGATTGTAGTGATCGAGTGATTTCTGAACGTCTCCGATGTCCTGATATGTCGCGGCGAGATTGTTCAGCACGGTCGCTTCGAACGCGCGATTCCCTGCCCCGCGAACGATCGTCAGCGCCTGGTTGAAGTACTCAAGCGCCTTCTGATTTTCTCCCGTGTGACTGTAGAGAAATCCTATATTGGAAAGCGTCACCGCCTCGCCGGTTTTATCGCCGACCGCGCGCCGCAACGGAAGCGCCTTCGAGAAGTAGTCGAGAGCTTTATCGTTATCGCCGAGATCCTGATAGACGGCGGCAATGTTCGAGAGCATCGCCGCTTCGCCGAGCTTCGACCCGGTCGCTTGCATCAGCGCGAGGCCCTGCTCGAACAACTCGAGCGCCTTCTTTCGATTGCCGAGCGAGTAATAAACTTCCGCGAGATTGTTGAGAGCGAGTCCTTCAAAATCCCGGTCACCCGCGGCTCGCCACAACGCGAGCGCCTCTTCGTACTTTGCAATCGATTTCGTAAGCGACTCGGCGGTCTGCTGCGACTTCAGCGCGACGGCTTCGCGAAAGGCGCGCTCGGCCGTCTGTCTCGACTTGTCTTGTGTGGTTGCCGCGCGAAGCTCGGCGATTCGCAGCGTGTAACGTCCCGTGGGCGCCTGCTTTTCCAGCGAGCTGATTTTGAGAAGGTACTTGCCCTTGGTTTCGATGACGTGTGAAAGCGATTCGGGCCCGTCGGTGCCGTTGGGACTATCAGCTTCAGCGAGCTTCTTGCCGTCGGAATCGAGTAGAGTCAGGACAACATCAATGCCCTTTTGCTCGGCGATGAAGTTTACGTAGTGGCCGGCCTTGAGCGAAACGCGATAAGAATGCTCCTTGCCGCCTGAGAGCGCTCGCTCGATCGGCTTATCAACCTTGAGCTTCGGCTCGTCTTTCTTTTTTGATTTAGCGGCGACAAGCGGGCAGAGCAAACTAAAGATCAACAGCAACGTTGAAGCGAGCTTGAGGTTGTAATGGGAACTATGCCTCACGGAATTGCATCTCGAGTTGATCAAAGATTGAAGGTCTAGCTGAGCGGAACGGCTTGCCCGGCTTGTACCCAGATGTGCTCCCAGAGGAACACTCCGGCGAGCGCCGACAATGCGGTCAACGCCGCCGCAATGTGATACTCGGCCGCGCCGCTCGTCAGCGAAAGCAGAGGCAGGATCACCCCGATGATCACCGCGCCGCCCCAGAACAGATTGCGAAAGATGCCGCGGGTTATCAGCCGAACCGCGCGCTTTCGCTCGACGTTGTCCTCCGGCATGAACAACTCGCCGGCGATCAGCACGCCGTTGGCGACCAGGGCGCCGATCAACTCGTAATACAAAAACCACCACGCGGGTCCGTCCAACTCGCTTCCGCTGATGACCGAGTCAATCAGCATGACCAGCATCAACATCGCGGCTCCGGCGGCCATCGATTGAACTAAAAGATGAAGCGGCGTCAGCGAGCTGTGCCAGAAAACCCTGCCTCGCGCCTGCTTGAAAAGGAATGCCGAATAGATCGCCGACATGATCGCGAACAGCGCTCCTAACAGCATCACCGGACCTTCGGCGGCGTAAAGACCAACAAAGGGAATCATCATCCACGCCATCAGCATCGCGCCGAAGATCACCAGCACGTAGCCGCCGATCACCAGCCACGATTTCCATTGCGGAGTCAGCAGTATGCTGAGGAAGCGCTCGGGTCGTTTCAAATCCCAGACGAGCAACCCTACAGTCGCTGCCAGAAAAATCAGCGACACTGGCGCGGCAGCGGTTTCGAACAGCCAATGCCCTTTGACCAGTCCGAATCCGATCGCCACCGCGGCCAACAGAAACACACCGGCCGATATCGACTTCGTCCACAAGTAAGCCGACACCTTCCAGCCCCACGGCCGTTCGTGTGATACATCGTATGTTGTTCGCGCGTGCGCATCAGCCGCCGCAAACGCCTGGTCGTCGGCCATCACCGGGTCCATTCGGAGCTCGGACCACAGATAGCCGCCGGTGTGATCCTGTTCGGTTGGCGCGAGCGCGGCGTGATCGGCCTCGATGTAGAAGAGCTTCGGCAATGTTCCCGCTTCGGGCTTTCGCACAGTCGTCGGCTCGGTGGCGATTAGCTGAGAGAGCCGTGACGACGGATCATCCATATCGCCAGAGATGATTGCCTGGACCGGGCAGACGATCACGCACGCGGGCTCGAGTTGTTTCTCGACTCGATGCGCGCAGAAGTTGCACTTCTCGGCGGTGTTCGTGTTTGGATTAATGTAGAGCGCGTCGTAAGGGCACGCTTGCATGCACGACTTGCAACCGATGCAACGATCTCCGTTGAAGTCGACGATGCCGTTGTCGCGGCGAAACAGCGCGGTCACCGGACAGATCGTGATGCACGGCGCGTCTTCGCAATGATTGCAGCGCAGAACAGAAAAGAATCGGCGCGTGTCGGGATACTCACCCTTCTCGATGTACTTGACCCAGGTGCGAAACGTGCCAAGCGGGACTTCGTTTTCGGATTTACAAGCGACGGTGCAGGCGTGACAGCCGATGCATTTGCGATGATCGATGACGAACCCGTATTTCATCTTGCTTGATCGTTAAAGATTCAATGAAGAGACGAGATACTATCCAATTAGGTCCGCGATGGCCAGTGAGCGAAGAAATGCGTGCTGTCCTAATCTGTGTTGCAACCAATAAGTCTTGTGGTGGTTCCACTCGCCAAACTCCATTAGGCACAAAAACCGCGTAGCGGTGTCCTCTCGATAGTTTGGGTGGTTGCCGGGCTTCGTGGACCGCGTAGCGGTTACCTCTTGACGCATATCCCTATGAACCCAACGAGGTAACCGCTACGGTTGCCGACCTAGAATTGTGGATCCTCAGCGTCCTCTGCGTCCTCCGCGGTTGAACTGCTTCTTAACCGCGGAGGACGCAGAGGAACGCTGAGGACTGCTTTGAAGATCGCTATCGACGCTCGGCCGGATGTGGGAGGTTCAACGCATCGAGCAATCGATCCGCCATTTCCCTTCCCATGTACCGGAACGAATACTCGATGGCAGCCGTGCTTCCAGGCGACGGTATCGGAAGAGGTACGCCGCCCGGAGTTCGAACTCGTTGAAAGAGGTGACCCGAAGTTCTGGTCTTGCCGGTCCCCGGAGCGAAGACTTCGTATCTTACAGACATCTGCTGAGCCCGGGACGGATCGAGGCCGCCAGGCGTTGGCCGAAGACCGCCCGTGTCATACTCGAACTCGAACCACAGAACATAAGTGTCACTCGATGCCTTCGCCATATCGCTCGCCTGTTTTCGATTCACGTCATCGGTGGGCGTCGCGCTTACTGAATTCGATTGCGCCAGACGGTCGAGACACCCACTCTGCACAACGTGCGCGAGCATCGACGAGTCCATGACATCACGCAAGTACCAGGCAACCTTGATGGGAATGCGGGATTTGGATTTGTCTTCGGGTGGTTTGATGGGCGGCTCTTCCTGCTTCGGAGGAAGCGGATCGGGTGATTCGATCTTCTTCGGAGGACGCCGTCCTGATTGCCCGGAGGCGCTCGAGCCATGACTCATCAAAAGCACAGCGGCTGCAAGCAGCAGCGCCATGCTTACTCGATGTGAAAGGTTACTTCTCATCGGCGTTTCCTCAACATCACTATTCGGCTGGAGGTTGCTGGCAGATCGCGAGGCGTTAGCGACAGGTCAAGTCTATACGCGGCCCATACCTTGTCAAGCAGAAGGGCCGCATCACCTCAAATCCATTTCTTGTGTTTGAAGAACCAGAGCATCGACACGGTTATGATCAGCAGCACCGCGGTGGTGTACCAGATACCGTTTGTGTCTTTCAAGAATGGCATGTATTCGAAATTCATCCCGAAGTATCCGGTCACCAAAGTGAGCGGCAACATGATCGTCGCAAGGATGGTCAGTCCTTTTACGATGTCGTTCGTGCGATTCGCCATCTGCGTGAGATAGATGTCGAGTCCTCCGGTCAGGAGATCGCGATAGGTTTCCACCAAATCCATCGCGCGCACCGCGTGGTCGTACACATCGCGAAAATAGATCCGCATGTCCGGCTGTACAAACCGCGTGTCATCGCGAATCAGCATATTGAGCAGTTCTCTTTGAGACGACACCGCTCGCCGAAACTGGAGCAGCCCGCGCTTCAGCTCGAAGATCGTCTGCAGCAGAGCGACGTCGGGGTGAATAAGCAGCGCGTCTTCAACGTCATCGATGGTGTCACCCATATGATCGAGCGTCGGCAGATAGCGATCGACCACAATGTCGATGACTGCGTGAAGCACTTGATCCGGACGCGTGACGTGTTTCGCGTTCGACGCCAGCCGCTTTTGAATCTCTGCAACGGCGGTGCTCGGGCCTTCGTGGACGGTCACGATGTAATCCGGCCCGAGGAATGCGTCGATCTCTCGCAGGCGCACCTCACAAGGTTTCTCGGTGTAGTGGGTTGCGTTGATGATTATGAAAGAGTAGCCGTCATAATAATCGAGCTTCGCGAGTTGAATGTGATGCCGGCAATCTTCAATGGCCAGCTCATGGAAGCCGTAGCGGGCAGCCAGCTCATCCAGCTCGCTCGACATGGGCTCGTCGAGATCAAGCCATAGCAATCCAGGTATGTCGATGATTGTTTCGAGCCGGTGGGCGTTGACAGCTTCTGAAGCCTGGCTCGTGGTTTCCGTCATTGGTCAGAGATGTGAAACACCTGAACAACCCGAAGACTATTCGACAAGCGCCAGTTATCGCCTGCGTTTTGCGGGGCGAGCTGTGCGCCGCTTAGGACGCGGCCCGCTGCCCATCGCTTCGCCCATCGTGGTCTTGAGGCTTTCTGTGGGCGCTGAATCCAATTCAGCCGTTACCGGCGACCCCGCACCGGGCGACGTTAGAGCGACCTTGTCCATGTTGACGCCGTAGTCCATGGCGATAAGAAGAAGCAATACGCAGATCGCCAGGGTGAGCAACCAGTAGCCGATGCTGAGAAAGACTCCGCCCGCGTAGACCGTGGAGAAGATGATGCCGCCGACTACTATCAGGAATAGAATGCGAGGCAAAGTAAGTTGCCCGCTCTTTATGACTCTATCTCGTTCTGCCATTGCAAACTCCCAAAATTATTTGAACAGATTATGACCGCCGAAGTCAGACGCCTGCAAGTGATGCGTGAAACGTGATTCCTGATCCGTGAAACGTGAGGACCGATAGTGAGTCCCACTCAGTTTCACCCATCACGCATCACTCATCACGTTTCACTCATTACTCATCACGTTTCACGCATCACTCCTCACGTTTCACTCCTCACTTCTCGCTGCCGATTCGCATCGCGTAAAAAGAACGCCAGACGAAAACCGTGGACACCAGGAAGAATGCCGCGGCCAGTACGTGACTCACCATCGGTCCGGCATCCAATGTCAGCTTCACGGCGAGTTCTACCGCCAATAGGCCAAACAGCGTTGTGAACTTGATGACCGGGTTCAGCGCCACTGACGACGTGTCCTTGAACGGATCGCCAACCGTGTCGCCAACCACCGTCGCATCGTGAAGAGCGGTGCCCTTCTGCTGAAGCTCGACTTCGACGATCTTCTTCGCGTTGTCCCACGCGCCGCCCGCGTTTGCCATGAAGATCGCCTGGTACAATCCGAAGATCGCGATCGAAATCAAATACCCGATAAAGAAAAACGGCTCGACAAATGCGAACGCAAGCGTTGAAAAGAAGACCGTCAGGAAGATGTTGAACATTCCCTTCTGCGCATACTGAGTGCAGATCTGCACGACCTTCTTGCTGTCTTCCACGGACGCCTTCTCGACGCCCTCCAGTTGAATGTTCGCTTTGATGTACTCGACCGCGCGATATGCGCCCGTGGTCACCGCTTGCATCGAAGCGCCAGTGAACCAGTAGATGATGGCGCCGCCTGTAATCAACCCGAGCACAAACGGCGCGTGCAACAACGAGAGGCTGTCAGTATTGCTGGTGAGTCCGTTGGTCAGCGCCATGATGATCGAGAAGATCATAGTAGTCGCGCCTACAACCGCCGTCCCAATCAGCACCGGCTTTGCCGTAGCCTTGAACGTGTTTCCAGCGCCGTCGTTCTCTTCCAGCAGATGCTTGGCGCGCTCGAAGTTCACATCGATGTTGAAGTCTTTCTTGACCTCGGCAATTACATTTGGAACCTGCTCGATCAGCGAAAGCTCGTAGACCGATTGCGCGTTGTCAGTCACCGGCCCGTACGAGTCAACAGCGATCGTCACCGGTCCCATCCCGAGAAACCCAAAGGCTACCAGCCCGAAAGCAAAGACCGCCGGCGCAACCATCAGCCCGCCAAGCCCCTGCGTGCTGAATGCGTACGCGATGGCCATCAAACCGACGATGCTTATTCCCAACCAGTAGGCTGAAAAGTTTCCCGCGACAAGTCCCGACAAGATGTTCAGCGACGGTCCGCCTTCTCGCGAAGACGTAACGACAGCCTTCACGTGTCCGGAATTCGTCGAAGTGAAAACCTTGACCAGCTCCGGGATCACCGCTCCCGCAAGCGTGCCGCATGAAATAATCGTCGAGAGCTTCCACCACTGAGAACCGTCGCCAAGCGTGGGAATCACGAGCCACGATACTACGTATGTCATCGCGATCGACACGACCGATGTGATCCACACCAGTCGAGTCAGCGGCATTTCGAAATTCATGGTCTCAGCGTTCTTGAACTTCGCCTTAGTCATCGCTTCATTGATGAAATAGGAAAGCGCCGACGCGATCACCATCATCACGCGCATAACAAACAGCCAGACCAGGAGCTGAACCTGAATAGCCTGAAAGGCCGGCCCAACCGCTTTTTCGTTGACCGCTAACAGGATGAAAGAAATCAACGCGACGCCGGTCACGCCGTATGTTTCAAATCCGTCGGCGCTCGGGCCAACCGAGTCGCCCGCGTTGTCGCCGGTGCAATCAGCAATCACACCCGGATTCCGCGCGTCGTCTTCTTTGATCTTGAATTCGATCTTCATCAGGTCCGATCCGATGTCGGCGATCTTGGTGAAGATGCCGCCCGCGATTCGCAGCGCCGCGGCGCCGAGCGATTCGCCAATCGCAAACCCGATAAAGCACGGCCCGGCATAATCGCCCGGTATGAACAGCAGTATGCAAAGCATGATGAACAGCTCAACGCTGATCAGCATCATGCCGATGCTCATTCCTGCCTTGAGAGGGATTGCGTAGATCGGATACGGCTTGCTCTCGAGACTGGCGAAAGCGGTCCGCGAGTTTGCAAACGTGTTTACTCGAATACCGAACCACGCCACTCCGTAACTGCCCGCGATGCCCACGAGACTAAACAGAAGAATGATGATCACTCTCACCGCTTCGAACTTGAGCAGCAGGCCAAAGTACATTGCGATGATGACGGCTATGAAAGCTTCGAGGATCAGAATGAACTTGCCCTGGGTGATCAGGTAGGTCTTGCAGGTCTCGTAGATCAGCTCCGAGATCTCGCGCATCGCCTTGTGAACCGGCAGGTTCTTCAAGTGAGTGTAGATCGCGAGACCGAACAGGAGACCGAGCACGCAGATCACCAAACCAAACAGCAGCAGCGTATGCCCATCGACTCCCATGAATTTCACTTGCGAGAGGTCGGGCAGTTTCAGGTTGGCCTCGCCGCCAGGTTGATGTGCAGCGGCAGCCTCGCGAGCCTGGCCGAAAGCTGTTGCCGCGTTGCCAATCAGGGCAACAAACGCCAGGACACCCAACCGCCGTAGCCGCGTGAGCGCAGCACCGCCGGTCTTAACCGATTTGAATAGGATTTGTACAAGATTACCAGCCATCATAACCGTCGAATGATCTCTCCCTTTGTTATTGAATGAAGAACCGGAACCGGATTACCTGGAGCCGGCTTCAGCAGCCAGTTTCACGGCAACTACATTGCGGCGTTTCCAGCTTGCTCGAACCGCGCTCTTCTGTTGCAGCTCTGTTGTGTGTGATCTCTCAACGAGGCCACTTCGCCGCGCGGGCCGTCATGGACGGGAAATTCGCGCTCACGACAAAGAGAGGCTTATAGCATATCGACGACAGCATCAGCAAGTTATGCACGCCCAACAACCATTCGATTCGGTGTGAATTTCGGATAGATCTAGGTGTGTTGGAGGGCTTTGTGGACGCTGATCAGATCCGACAGCAACGCATAAGCGGTTTGCTCGACGCCGGGGTCGTTCTCAACCACCGCAATCTCCCCCATCAGATCGGTCTTGATCACTAACGCGTTCGAGGTCCCGCCGAGTGATCCGAACACCGATGCACAGGGCACTAATTCAGGCCGAACGACAAGGCCTATCCCATTTGCACTCTGCTCTGCACGCGCCACGAGGCGAATAACATTTCCCGACGCCGCCGCAACCTCGACGTCTTTCATCGAGATTCCGCGGATGCCGCTTCGTTTTACATCGGCCGGGCGAGCCTCAGCGTTCATCAACACATTCGCAAGCGCAACCGCTTTCACCGCCGCGTCCCAGCCGTCAATATCGTAATCGGCATTCGCTTCGGCGATTCCGCGCCGCTGGGCTTCCGCTAGTGATTCTTCAAACGACTGGCCCGACTCCATCCCGGTGAGAATCAAGTTCGTCGTGCTGTTGAGCACGCCGCTGAATCCCAGGACACGAGTGCCGGGCAGGCATCGCTCGACAAGATTGAAGACCGGTGTGCCATCCATCACCGTGCCTTCGAAGCGAAACTGGACGCCGTGATGTTTAGCGAGCGTTTTTAATTCGGAATATGAGAACGCGATCGGTCCTTTATTCGCGGTGACGACGTGCAGACCGCGAGCTAACGCAGTTCGAATATGAGTGATCGCAGGCTCGCCTGAATTTATGTCGAGAGGAGTTGTCTCGAAGAGAACATCGGCTTCGCATTGATTCAGAACCGCGAGTGAATCGCCGGCAGGCTCGCATCCCGCGAGATCAGTAAGTTGGCCGCCGCGCTCGATGCAGGCTACGGCTTCAATGAGGTCGATTCCATCGTGCGATGTTACGCAACCATGAGTGCCCGTCGCGATGGCTGTTGTTTTGCAATGCAGCCCGTATTCTTCATCGAGTTGATCAGCGCGCGCCGTTAGAATCCGCGCAAAGGAGCGCGCGACGTTTCCGAATCCAATGAAGGCGAGTCTCACTTCCATCTAAGCTTCGAGCTTCTCTTCTGGATTATTCTCTTCGTCGCTGCGCTGGCCAACGGACGGCCGGTCGAGCATATTCTCATCGCCCCATCCGTAGGTCGAACCCGCAGCCCGATAGTAAGCGTTGACCTGGCTTGTATCGACAGCCGTCGTGCCGCACTCGGGGCACCGCACGTCGTGATACACCGAAGCGCAGTCGTTAAAATCCTTGACCTCTGCCTCGAATCCACAGCCTTTGCATTTTGCGATCGGTCTCATCGCATCTCACGTTGTAACCACTTCACGGCGAAAACGCCCCGTTCATACGACCCGTATGAACGCTTGATTCGGGACGACCTTTCCGGCAGACAAGCGGCACGTCGCGGAGGACGCTCGTTACAATGCCCGCGTCAGACGGCTCGCGATCTCTTCGATGACAGCTTCCGCTTTTCCTTCGATCTCCTGTTTCGTCTGGTCCTGAATCGGATGCCTAACATAAACCGCATCGAGATCTGAGCGTCCTAAAAACGCCGCTTGCGCGCGAGCAGCGGTCACGAATTCGGTGGTCGCCACCGGCACCGAAGCGATTCCAAAACTCTCGAGCTTTGTTGAGTCGTGCAAACTGCACGTTGTGCACGAGCCTCAATCGGCGAGCGCTTCGATCACCGCGTCGCATTTGGCATCGATGAATTTCGCAATCACGGAATCCGGCGCCGGTTTCGTGAACGTAGGCTTCATCGCTCGCACTACGTCGGCCACACCGTATCGCTGTTTCAACAATCGTTCGAGGTGATCCAGAAACACGTTACCGCCGGGCTTGCTGATGTCGAGCAACCCGATGGTCTTGCCGGCCAGGCTCTCGAGTCGCGGCGCGGCAGCCGACGGCGGGCGGTGCGTTTCATCGAGCGGATTCACAAGTGTGATTGGCATGATGACTCCTCCGATTGAGGATTGAGAATTGAGGATTGCGGAGCGTGTTCAGTTCGCGATGCTGTTCAATCCGCAATCCTCAATCCTCAATCCGCAATTGGATACGTGACCATCTGACTTCCTCGCGGGCCGGCAGCCCAGCTTCCTATGACCGCTGAAAACTTGCCAGCGGTTCCGCCGGCCACGATGATCTTGATCGCTGATGCATCCTGAAATTTCAAGTAGCACGGCTCGCCGTCAATGGTTGCCTGTTTGTATAGCTTCGTATACTGACTGCCTTCACCGGCGCCGTCGTCAAAATGTCGAAGCGGAATGCCCGTGTTCTCGAACAGGAATTCGCGAACAGCTTGCTTGATGAAGCCGTCGCGATGAAGCGTCTTTACGTGTTCAGGGCACAGCACGACAATCGCTTCAACGCCGGCGCACAGCCGGTACGACCATACAGTCGCAAGCGCGCGGCTGATTGCCTTCAGTATCTGTGTTCCCTCGCGCGCCATGTGTTCGCTCACGCCGTGTGGCGACTCACCCGCGAATAGCGTCACCGTGCTTTGCTCCTGCTTGAAACCCATCTCAACGTGCAGGGGCGCCCACGGATTCTCTTCTTCGTTCTCGGCGATGCAATAGGAAAACTTGCCGGCGTTTCCAAGCGTGGACATATCGATCTCGCCAGGCCGCGCACCTCCCAGGTTCGTGAGTATCAACTGCAACGCGCGGCCAAGCGTGCTGTTCGCTCGGGCGACGTTGCTGAACACATTGCTGGCACTCGCAAAACCAAGCTCACGCCGAATCGGTCCGTTCACCATCACAAGCGGCGCAGCGAAATGAGTAGTCGCCTGAACGCCATGAATGTTGAATCGCTCGTCGCACACGGCTCTCACGAGCGGGACCAGCACTCGCATCATCTCGGGCTTGCATCCTGCCATCACGGCGTTGGCCGCGATCTTTTCGATAGTCGCCGCGCCATAATTGGGTGGGATCAACGCAATGACTTCATCCGGTGGGAGCGCGCACGCTTCGAGCATCTTCTCAACACGCTCGACGGTCGGCGGCACAATCGGCAATGGATCGCCAAACTGCATGCAGTAATCAAACGGATCGACAGAATCATCCAGCTCGATGCGCGAAGCGCGAGCACTCCGCTTCGCATAAGGGTTCGCGGTCTCTGCGATCTCCCCGCTGACGTCGCCTTCCAGATCCCGAGACACGCATCCGTATTTTGTCTCGGGAGAGCCATCGAACGGTTCGGCGATCATCAAAGGCTTGCCGGCCATCGCAGTCGCGATTTCATTCAAAGCGCGCTTATCGAATCCGTTCAGAGTGTGAACGACGCGGCCGTCAGTGCCAATCAAAAACAGAGTCGGAACCGCGACTGGATCATAGAGTCTGGTGACCGATAGGTCGCTATCAAGCGCGACCGCGAATTCGATAGGCGCCTCGGCGATCAACTCGCGAGTCGGTTGTTCGGGATCTTGTGAGATGCCGAGTATGTCCCCGGCTTTTCCAAGCTCTCGCGACAAATGATTGATGTAGGGAATCGCCAATCGGCAGGTCGGGCAATCGGTTTCGAAGAAGACCAGCAGCCGCGAACGCGACTGTGATCCACTGGTGATCGTGAACTTTTCTCCATCGATGCGAGCCAAAGAAAAGCTCGGAGCCTGATCGCCCGTCTCCAACATGGCGCTTAGTTAATCACGCTTCCGTGATTCGCGCGAGCGAAAGTTTCGAGTGACCCACATTCATTGTTTGTTCAGATCCTCGATATGCCGAAGCACTGTTTCCTGATCAACTCCCAATTTTCGAAACACACGCGCAATCGGACTCCGAGAGCGCGCGAAGAACGCAAACAGAATATCGATTGACTCAATCATGTGCCTGCCGTTTTCGCGCGCGTGTTTGAGACCCTCTTGCAGCAACTCGCGGAATGCTGTTGAGATTTTCATTCCCGCCCTTTGTGGAGAATTCTGACTGCCCTTCTCTGAAACAGCTTGCAAAACTGCGGCAGTATCCAAACCGAGCCTCTTCATCAACTGATCGAACAGCGCCGCTTCTGTTTCCGCTAATGCGATGAGGGCGTGGTTAGGCGAGAGCTCTTTGTCGATACGTGCTCGCGCTTCCTCGTACGCGCGGCGGATTAGCGTTTGCGCGCTTTTACCCATTTTGTCCGTGTAGATCTCGAATGACATACCCATCGATCCTTGACGGAAACCTCTCAGTCGAGCGATTAGACTGGTCTTTGATGAAGGGGGTTGGTCAGTCATTACCGGCCGAATTGTGAATGAATCAATGTTTGAGCTCAAGCGCGCGACGAATGGGATGAGGGCCGGCGCGCTATTACGGCCGGCCCCAGGTACCGCGGGATTAGCTCTTCGAAGCGGCCGCCTTCGCGTCACGCATTTGCTTAACGCGATCGTGCGTTTGTTGAATCGTGGTTAGCTGCTGCTGAACCACCGGCTGAATGTTGCTCGGCAGGTTCTGATCCTTGAGCGCGTCTCTGAAAGCGTCGACGGCTGAGTCTTCGCCTCGCTCGCACTCACTCAGAATCGAGTGATCGTCCTTGCCGGTGAGTGTACCCTTGATGTCCATCCAGGCGCGATGCAGAGCGCCTGCGGTCGAGCCTGACTTCTCAGGATCGCCGCCGAGTCTGCGTACCTCGAGCCCAAGCTCGTTGATGCATTGAGCGCGCTCGCTGGCGCACTGTGTGAAGAATGATTTCAGTTCAGGGTTCTTGACGTTGTCGGCTGCTTCTTTGAATCCCTTTTGCCCGTCACGGCAAGTCTCGATCAGGTCATTGAGTTTGTTGATTGCTTTGTCGTTATCCACCTTATGCTCCCTCCCATGTTCGTTCTGAGTTCGGAGCACTCACAATCAGCGTCCAGTGTTCTTAGTATGAGCAACCGATGCGGAGGGTGTCAAACGTGGGCTTCATTCGAAGGCAAGCTCGCCACCAAGACTCGAATGCACAAAGCAGCACGAAGATCTCCTGGTGCGTCTTTGTGCCTTCGAGTCTTTGTGGCCGTTCTATGGACTCTTAGCCGGCGATCGTCACGCCGCCATCAATGACAATCACTTGTCCCGTCATCCACGCGCCAGCGCGAGACGCGAGGAACACGGCGGCTCCGGCGATGTCATCGGGCTCGCCAATGCGGCGAAGAGGAGTCGTCGATTCGGCTCGCGATAAGATTTCGGGATTCCCCCACAACTCTCGAGCGAAGTCAGTCTTCACAATGCCGGGGGCGATGCAGTTGACTCGAATGTTCTTCGGTCCCCATTCGACGGCGAGGTTGCGAGCCAGTTGAAAGTCCGCGGCTTTCGAGATCGCGTAGATGCCCAAATTCAACGAGCCCTTGAGTCCGCCGATACTCGAAACGATGATCACGCTGCCGTCTCTTCTTTCAGCCATGTCGGGAATCGCAAGATTGCACAGCCAGATGTTACTGCGCACGTTCGAGTCCATGACCTTTGCGAACGCGTCATCGCCGAGACCCGACGTTGGCCCGTAGTAAGGATTAACCGCGGCGTTGCAAACGAGAACGTCGATCTTGCCATAACGCGCTTTGGTTTCAGAGACGAGGTGTTCGACGTCTTCGCGTTTGCCGATGTGACATGCGATAGCCGTGGCTTCGAAGCCTTCTGCTTGAATTGCTGCGGCTACTTCTTCGCACTTGTCGGCTTTGCGGCTCGAGATGACGACCTTTGCGCCGGCAGATGCGAGCGCTTCTGCTATCGCGCGCCCAATACCTTTGGTTGAACCGGTGACGATTGCAACATTGCCGGTGAGATCAAACAGTGATTGTGACATTTTCGTGAGCCTCTCAAAGTTCGTAGTCCGGCCTTCAGGGAAGTTCGTAAGCGTTTCTGCGCGAATGAAAAACGGGTACGAACTTCCGCCTGACTGAAGGCCGGACTACAAACCACACTATTTAGTTGCAAGCCTCAAACAAACCCGCGGCGCCCTGGCCTCCGCCGATGCACATCGTCACTACGCCGAGCTTCGCCCTGCGCCGCAGCATCTCATTCGCCAGAGTGCCCACCATTCGCGAGCCCGTCATTCCAAACGGATGACCAATCGCGATCGAGCCGCCATTCACATTCAACTTTTCAGGATCGATACCCAATCGATCGCGGCAGTAGATCACCTGCACCGCGAACGCTTCGTTCAACTCCCACACGTCGATGTCTTCGATCTTGAGCCCGTGCCGCCTGAGCAGCTTCGGCACCGCGAATACCGGCCCGATGCCCATTTCATCAGGCTCGCAACCCGCTACCGCGAATCCGCGAAAGATAAGCTTAGGCTGAACACCCAACGCCTTTGCTCGCTCGCTCGACATCAACAACGTCGCCGAAGCTCCATCCGACAATTGCGAGGAGTTCCCCGCGGTCACCGTTCCCTTCCCGCTCGTTTGATCGAAGTACGGCTTGAGCGAGGCCAATCCTTCGAGCGTCGTGTCCGGGCGATTGCACTCATCGCGATCGCACAGTTGCTCTTCGCGGCTCGTGATCTCACCGGTTTTCTTGTCGAGTATTCCGCGAGTGACGTTCATCGGCGCGAGTTCTTCCTTGAAGAAACCATCGGCTTGCGCGCGAGCGATTCGCTGTTGGCTCGTGAGCGAGTATTCGTCCTGAGCTTCGCGGCTTATCCCATAACGCTTGGCGACCACTTCAGCAGTATCGCCCATCACCATGTAGATTCCGGGTTTGTGCTCGAGCACCCACGGGTTTGGGTTGCTGTCGCGTTGCATCATCGTGATGCTTTCGACTCCGCCGCCGATCGCCGCGTCCGCGCCTTCGTTGATGATCTGATGAGCGGCCATCGCCACCGATTGAAGTCCCGACGAGCAGAACCGATTAACCGTCGTAGCGGCGACTGACACCGGAAGCTCTGCCCGAATCGCGGCGACTCGCGCAACGTTAGTGCCTTGCGCGCCGTTCGGCTGCCCGCATCCTAGAATCACGTCTTCGATTTCTTCGGGCGAAAGCTGCGGGACTTTTTTCAAGACATCGCGCAGGCAGTGGGCCGCCAGATCATCGGGGCGCGTCAAGTTGAATGAGCCTCGAAACGATTTCGCAAGCGGAGTCCGAGAGCTTGCGACGACATATGCTTCTCTCATATTTGTTCCTTTCATATCGGGCGTTCAGAGTACCGACTTTAGTCGGGTAGTGACTTCGCGGACCGCAAGACTCGACGAAAGAGGTTCCTCGGAAACACGCGCCCTTTTTATCTGCGTCGCCTGAGAGCATTACTACCCGACTAAAGTCGGTACTCTGAACACCCGCGCCTTTCTGATCTGCGTCGGTTGAGAACATTACTACCCGACTAAAGTCGGTACTCTGAACACGCGCGCCTTCTGATCTTTGTCGGTTGAGAACATTACTACCCGACTAAAGTCGGTACTCTGAACGCCCGCTCTCTGCGAGTTATGCCGCGGCGGTAATCTTGCCCTTATCAAAGTCTGCGAAGGTCTTGCCCTGCTCGGCCAGCGTCTTCAACAGCGGAGCCGGAGCCCACAACTCGCCGTGTTGCGCCTGGAATTCGCAGATCCGATCGTAAACTGTTTTCACTCCAACCGTGTCCGCGTACCACATGGGCCCGCCACGCCACGCCGGATAACCGTAGCCGTTGACGTAAATGATGTCGATGTCCACCGCTCGCAACGCAAAGCCCTCTTCGAGAATCTTCGCGCCTTCATTGACCAGCGCGTACATCGTCCGCTCGACTATTTCCTGCTCGCTGATCTCGCGACGCGTGATGCCTGCTTCGGCGGCTGCCTGCTCGATCAGTTTTTCCACTTCGGGATCAGGACTCGCTTTGCGATTCTCATCGTAGCGATACCATCCAGCGCCGGTCTTCTGGCCAAAGCGGCCAAGCTCACACAGCCGATCAGCGATCATCGGATGCCGAACGTTGGGATCTTCCAGATGCTTGTACTCCTTGCGAATGCGCCAGCCCACATCGAGTCCCGCAAGATCACCCATCGCAAGCGGTCCCATCGCAAGCCCAAACTTATACAACGCTCCGTCCACATCCTGAGGCGCCGCGCCTTCCTCGACCAGGAATTGGGCCTCGCGCCCGTACGGCGCAAGCATTCGATTGCCAACGAAGCCGCGACAGTTTCCGACAAGCACTCCAACTTTCTTCAGCTTCTTCGCGAGCGCCATCGAAGTCGCGATCACTTCGTTGCTGCTCGCCTTTCCGCGAACGATCTCGAGCAGCCTCATTACGTTTGCCGGACTGAAGTAATGATGCCCGATCACCCACTCGGGCCTCGAAGTCACGGAAGCTATCTCGTCGATATTCAAAGTCGATGTGTTCGATGCGATGATCGCGCCCTGCTTGCAAACTTTATCCAATTCGCCGAAGACCTGTTTCTTTAATTCCATTCCTTCGAACACCGCTTCGGTCACGATGTCTGCCTCTTCGAAACCGTCGTAGCTCAGCGTCGGTGTGATCAACGCCATTCGTTGATCCATAACTTCCTGGCTGAAGCGGCCCTTCTTTACCGAGTTAGCATAGTTCTTCTTGATCGTCGCAAGACCCCTGTCAAGAAACTCCTGCGTGGTCTCTTTCAGAAGCACAGGGATGCCGGCGTTGACGTAGTTCATTGTGATGCCGCCGCCCATCGTGCCCGCGCCCACTACCGCCGCGCGCTTGATGTCAATCGTCGCGGTACCTTTGGGGATATCTGGAATCTTTGCGACTTCGCGTTCGCCAAAGAAAACGTGGATCAATGACTTCGATTGATCGCCGAATAAGCATTGCTGAAACAGCTCGGCTTCTTTTTGGCAGCCTTGATCAAATGGCAATCGCGTTGATGCTTCCACGGCATCGATGGCGGCGACTGGCGCCGATTGTCCGCGCCGCGTTTTCTTAGCCTGTTCGCGAGCCGCAGTGAAGATCGGAACGTTCGTCGCTTCGTCGCCCCGCTTTTCGTTTCTCTCGCGAGTCTTTGGAGGTGTCGCGCCGCTTGCGATGATCTCTCGCGCGAAAGCGACGGCGCCCGTTTGCAGATCGCCTTCGATGATGCGATCGATAATGCCAGATTCGAGCGCGGCCTTCGCTTTGACCGCCTCGCCAAACGCGCACATCTCGACTGCTTTGGCGACGCCCGCGAGCCGCGGAAGACGCTGAGTGCCGGCTGCTCCTGGAATGATCCCTAGTTTCACTTCGGGCTGACCGACCTGAGCCGACGGCGCGGCTACTCGATAGTGGAAGGCCATTGCAACTTCGAGCCCGCCGCCAAACGCAGTGCCGTGAATCGCGGCGATCGTGGGCTTCGAGCAATCTTCGATCGCGAGCAGCAACGGCAACAGGCTTCCGCCTCGTTTTTCGCCGCTTGTTACTTTACCGAATTCCTTGATGTCGGCGCCCGCGATGAACGTGGCGCCTCCGCCAATCAACACCGCGGCTTTGATGTCATCGTCTTTCGAAACTGTTTCGATTGCGGCGGTGATTCCCTCGGGCACTCCCGGGCTGAGCGCGTTTACCGGTGGATTGTTGATCGTGATGACCGCGACTTCACCGTCTTTGGTCAGTGATACCAGTTCGCTCATTTCGTGATTCCTCTCTTATTAATGAATGATGGCCAGCGCGTGCGTCATTGTCGAAACGCTTCAAACGGCTGGTCTGTGAGCGTATGACGCGGTCGTGGCCCTGTCAAGAAACGCTCTATGGCCTCCGTTGCTGAAACCTTTTCCTTTCACCCGTCACTAACCGCCGTGCCCTGAGTCTCGGTGTGCGCCGGCTCAAGTTCTCGCACCCGGTCCGATTGCGGGAACGTTATTCCGTTGAAGCCTGTATAACCTTTGCAAATGGCCTCGAGTCAAACCGCAATCTCAACGCGCGGTCACTCGCGAAACAGGAGGAAGAGGAAGATGAGTTCATCTGATCAACCGCTGCTTCACCTCGAAGGAGTCACCAAAGTGTTTCTGACCGACGAAGTTGAAACACACGCGCTCGCGGGAGTCCATCTGGAAATCAACAAGGGCGAATTCATCTCGATCAATGGACCTTCGGGATGTGGGAAATCGACCTTGCTCTCGATCCTCGGCTTGCTGGACTCGCCAACCGAAGGCAACTACTCGCTGGCCGGCAAACCGGTCGCCGATCTTCCGCTCTCGGAGCGCGCGCGGATTCGCAATCGCGAGGTGGGGTTTATTTTTCAGAGCTTCAATCTGATTGGCGACCTCTCGGTATTCGAGAATGTCGAGTTGCCGCTCACCTATCGCGGACTCAGAGCGGCGGAACGCAAGACGCGAGTCATGGCAGCGCTCGAACGCGTCGGCATGGCTCATCGAGGCAAGCATCTTCCCAGCCAACTCTCGGGCGGACAACAACAGCGCGTTGCGGTCGCGCGAGCCGTGGCCGGCGATCCGCTGATACTTCTCGCGGATGAGCCCACCGGCAATCTCGATTCAACAAACGGCGAAGCGGTGATGGAGCTTCTGCGCGAGCTTCACTCCCAGGGCGCAACGATCTGCATGGTCACTCACGATCAGCGTTACGCCGCGCACGCCGATCGCAGCGTGCACCTGTTCGACGGCCGAGTCGTCCAGGAAAGCGAGTCAAAGGAAAGAGCACTCGCAATGCACTGAGTCGAGGATTGAGGATGGAGGATAGAGAATCGAGAATGGGGTTCGAGCGATCCTCAATCCTCTATCCTCTATTCTCAATCCTCGATTCTCGATTCTCTATCCTCTATCTTCAACCGAGGTAATCATGGAAAGCCTACTCAAGGACCTTCGATACAGCATTCGAATGCTTCGCAAGAATCCCGGATTCACCGCCGTCGCGGTGATCGCACTAGCCCTTGGCATCGGAGCTAACAGCGCGATCTTCAGCGTGGTGAATGCCGTGCTGCTTCGTCCGCTTCCCTTCAAAGACCCCAAAGGTCTGGTGAGAATCTGGGGAAAATATGACAAGCAAGGCATACCAAAGAATTGGATCTCTCAACCCGAGCTTGTCGACATATGGGATCAGAGCGAGGCATTCGAAAGCATAGCGGCCTATCGCACCGGCGGTGCGAACTTGACCGCGACGGGCGATCCCGTTCGGGTGAACTCCGCATCAGTGAACGCAAGTCTCTTCTCGATTCTCGGTGTCGAAGCAAGGCTGGGCCGCGTGCTCCTCGATGAAGATGATCAACCCGGCCCCAATCGAGTAGTGGTCATAAGCGATTCGCTCTGGCGCAGCCGCTTCGCCGCCGACCCTGCGATCGTGGGAACCGAACTCGGCCTCAGTGGCAATGCATACACGGTTGTCGGAGTCATGCCTCCCGGGTTCCACTTCCCCGAAAAGGAAGATTTGTGGATGCCGCTTGCGATCGACAAAAACAATCCAGGTAATCGCGGCAATCACGGCCTTGAAGTGATCGCGCGGCTCAAACCGAACGCGAACTTTCCTCAGGCGCAAACCGAACTGACCAACATCGCCTCCACAATGGAGCAGCGCTTTCCAAACAATTATGGGGACAGCGGCTTTGGTTTTTATCCGGTGGCGATGATGGACGAGTTGGTAGGCACAATTCGCCCGGCGCTTTACATTCTTCTGGGGGCCGTCGCTTTCGTATTGCTGATTGCCTGTGCGAATGTAGCCAACCTGCTGTTGGCGCGCGCGACGGTAAGAGAAAAAGAAGTCGCGATTCGAGCAGCGCTCGGCGCGCGACGAGGACGCTTGATTCAGCAACTGCTCACCGAGAGCGTAATGCTTTCCGTGGTTGGGAGCGGGCTCGGACTCGCGCTTGCCTGGCTTGGCGTGAAACTGTTTGCGTCGCTTGGCCCGCGTGATATTCCTCGCATTGAAGAGATCGGCCTCGATCTTCGCGTAGTCGGATTTACCGTTCTGATCGCCGTTGTCACTGGAGTTGTATTCGGACTGGCCCCGGCAATCCAAATCTCGAAGCCCGATCTTCACGATACGCTAAAGGAAGGCGGCCGCGGCTCAACCGGAGGCCGGCATCTTGTGCGCAATGCATTGGTCGTCGCCGAAGTCGCGATCGCGCTGGTGCTGCTTGTCGGCGCCGGGCTGATGATCAAAAGTTTTCAGCAGTTGTTGAAACTCAACATGGGCTTCCGCACCGATCAGACGCTGACCATGCGCCTGACGCTTCCAGGCGCCAGATATCCCGACCACACCAAGGTCGTCGGCTTCTACCGGCAACTGCTCGATCGAGTGAAAGCGCTGCCAGGTGTTGAGTCCGCAGCCATAATCTCCCAACTGCCGCTGAGCGGCGCGTACTCTTCTGGATCGACGGCGGTCGAAACGCCGGAGACCGATGAGGTCTTCAAGAAATTCCAGAACTATCCATACATCGAAGCGGATCGGCGAACGGTCTCAGCCGACTACTTCAAAACGCTTGGAATCGCGCTGAAGGCCGGGCGCTTTCTCACAGATGCCGATAACGAAACAGCCCCGGCGGTTGCAGTTGTAGATGAAGCATTCGAAAAACGCTTCTGGCCCGTGACCGGCGCAGTCGGCAAGCGATTCATTTCTGGCTTCAACAACGGTAAGTTCTCGTTTGGGGAAGTCGTCGGTGTCGTCTCGCACATCAGACACTACGGCGTCGATGAGGTCAAGAAGTACAGTCTCTCTCAAGGCGGTCGAGAGGAAGTCTACTTCCCGTACACGCAGAATCCGCAGAATCCGCAGAACCAAATGTATCTGGCGATAAGAACCGGCGGCGATCCGCTCGCGTTGACCGGAGCCGTTCGCAGCGAAGTGCTCGCGCTTGATTCGAGCCAACCGGTCTACGAGGTGAAGTCGATGGATGATCTCGTAAGCACTTCCCTCGCCCAACGCCAGCTCAACATGATTCTGTTCGCGGCGTTCTCGGCCATCGCGCTGATCCTGGCGTCAGTGGGGATCTACGGCGTGATGTCTTACTCCGTAACGCAACGAACTCACGAGATCGGGATAAGAATGGCTTTGGGTGCGCAACAACGCGGCGTGCTCGCGCTGGTTGTCCGCCAGGGAATGAGCCTGGCTCTTGCGGGTGTTGGAATCGGTCTCGTGAGCGCGTTTGCGTTGACGCGTTTGATGTCGAGCCTTCTGTTTGGGGTCAGCGCCACCGATCCGTTGACCTTCGCGGCGATCGCAGTGCTTTTGACAGGAGTGGCTCTGGTGGCCTGTTTCGTGCCAGCTCGCCGCGCCACGCGAGTGGATCCGATGGTCGCGCTACGGTACGAATAGTGCGTTCAGGGTTTAGGGTTTAGGGTTTAGGGTTTAGGGTTTAGGGTTTAGGGTTTAGGGTTCAGGGTTCGGGGTTCAGCTCTTCATCGTTAGAGTTCATTGCAGGTAAGCCTAAGCCGACCCTGAACGCCTGAACCCGGAACCCTGAACTCTGAACCCTGAACCCGGAACCCTGAACCCGGAACCCTGAACTCTGAACCCTGAACCCGGAACCCTGAACCCGGAACCCTGAACTCTGAACCCAGGAGTAGCATGGATAAATTGCTAAGCGACATTCGATACGCAATTCGAACCTTGATCAAGAGCCCGGGATTTACGGCGGTCGCAGTCATCGCGCTCGCCCTCGGCATCGGAGCCAACACGGCGATCTTCAGCGTCGTCGATGCGCTCCTTATTCGCCCGCTGCCCTACAAGAATCCCGAACGATTGATTCTTATCTGGCACAACTATCCGCAGATCAACCTTCCGCAAGCTTCGATTTGCGTGCCGTGCTATCACGAGTACCGCGACATGACGAGTTCGTTTGAGCAGGTGGCGGCGTCGACCGGGTGGAACGTCGCGCTGACCGGCACGGGCGAGCCTGAACGTTTGCAGGGCAGCAAGGTTTCTTACAACTACTTCGCAACGTTTGGCGCCGAAGCCGCGCAAGGCCGCACCTTCATCGAAGCCGAAGACCACCCGGGAACCAACACCGTGGTGGTGCTGAGTCACGGGCTGTGGGTTCGCCGCTTCGGCTCGGACCCTAACATTGTCGGAACGACGCTGACGCTCGACGGGCAGAGCTACACGGTCGTCGGCATAATGCCAGCCAACTTCGTCGTTCCTCAGATGGTGGACATCTGGACTCCTATCGCATTCCCGCCCGAACAACTTGCCGCAAACAATCACGGCAACGAATTCCTAACCGTCATCGGACGAATGAAGCCAGAAATAAACATCACCCAGGCACAAGCGGAAATGAACACTCTGGCGGACCAGCTTCGCCCGCAGTTCTACGGAGCGAACTGGGGCATCAGCGTCATCAGCTTGCGCGAGCAGCTTGTAGGCGACGTGCGGCTGGCGCTGTTCATACTGCTTGGCGCCGTTGGATGTGTGTTATTGATCGCATGCGCGAACGTCGCCAATCTCCTGCTGGCCCGAGCCTCAGCGCGCACGAAAGAGATCGCGATTCGCACGGCGCTCGGCGCGAACCGCTGGCGAATAGTCCAGCAACTGCTTACGGAAAGCGTTCTGCTCGGAGTCCTTGGCGGTCTGATCGGGATCGGTCTCGCGTATCTCGGAATTCGTCTGATTGTGCTGGGCATCCCGGAAAATGTTTCGAGCACGATGATCGGATTGCGCAACGTCGGTTTGAATCTCAAGGTTCTAGGTTTCACGATGGGCGTGTCCGTTCTGACCGGAGTTCTGTTTGGACTTGTGCCCGCGTTTCACTCTTCACGGCCTGACTTCAACGAAGCGCTCAAGGAAGGCGGCCGCGCCGGCAGCGAAGGCGGCCGTCACAATCTGGTTCGAAGCGCGCTCGTGGTGTTCGAAGTCGCTGTCGCATTAGTGCTGCTCGTGGGCGCCGGGTTATTGATTCGAAGCTTCTCGCGTCTTCAGGAAGTGAATCCCGGTTTCAATCCACAAAACGTCCTGAGCATGCAGCTCACGTTGCCTCGATCGAAGTACGCCGAGAACGATCAAATGTCCGCCTTCTACGAGCGGGCGCTCGAGCGCATCAAGACGCTTCCCGGAGTTCAATCTGTAGCGTTCGGCACAAATTTGCCGATGAGCGGAAACAATTCGAGCGCTTCATTCTCAGTCGAAGGCTTAGTGGTCGCTCAGGGCGAGAGCTCGCCCCACGGCGATCCTCATATGGTGAGCCTGGATTATTTCAAGACCATGCAGATTCCTCTTCAGCGAGGGCGCTATTTCACCGAACAGGACTCCAAAGATTCGCTGCCCGTCACGATTGTCGATGAGACGCTCGCCTCGCGTTACTGGCCGGATCAGGATCCGATCGGCAAACGAATCGCGGCCTTCTTTGACAGCAAGAATCGCCAGCTCAATTGGCGCACGGTCGTGGGCGTCGTCAAGAACGTGAAGCGCTACGGTCTCGACGGAAAAATCAAAGAGCAGTATTACTTCCCACAATCACAGAGCCCGCAACGCAACACGTATCTGCTCGCGCGATCCGAAGGTGATCCGTCGAAGCTCGCGGGATCAATTCGCGAAGCGATCCACGAAGTGGACAAGGACCAGCCGATCTATCGAGTGATGACGATGGAGCAAGTTGTGTCGAACTCGGTGTTGCAGAAGCGATTCGCGATGGTGTTGCTCGGGATCTTCGCAGGCGTCGCGCTGCTGTTGGCGGCGGTTGGAATTTATGGAGTGATGGCTTATTCGGTCACGCAGCGCACACACGAGATTGGCATAAGAATGGCTCTGGGAGCCCAACAGAAGGATGTGCTCGCGTTGGTAGTCAGGCAGGGGATGCTGATGACCGGGATCGGAGTCGCGATCGGACTCGGCGGCGCTTTCCTTGCGACAAAGCTTATGGCGAGTTTGTTATTCGGGATTGGCGCTCACGATCCGCTGACTTTCGCGGGCATCCCGTTGTTGCTAGGCGGAGTGGCATTGATAGCGTGCTTCGTTCCGGCCCGCCGCGCGACCCGAGTCGATCCAATGATCGCCCTCCGCTACGAATAGACAAAAACCACGGGGAACACGGGGCTCACTGGGGAAGAGGAGAAGCGCGCGCCTCTTCCCCTCGATTCTTCCCTCTTCCCCTCCATTCTTTCCCTCTTCCCCTTTTCTTTCCCTGTGGTCCCCGTGTTCCCCGTGGTTCCAACTTCTGCGTCGCGGTTCGCGCTTCCTTAATCTATAATCCCTTCCCATGACAACTGCCCTAGTCTATGACCCCACTTTCCTCAGACACGAAACCGGAACCCATCACCCCGAGAGCCCCGAACGCTTGAAAGTCATCATATCCGCTCTCCAAAATGATGAACCGCTCTGGACTCGGCTACTGCATCAGCCCCCGAGATCCGTCACGGATAAAGACATAATGCGATGCCATAGCTATCGCCTCATCGATCATATTCAAAGTCTCTGTGAAGGCGGCGTGCCATTCATCGACCGCGATACTTCGATCTGTGACGAGTCGTTCGCGATCGCCAAACTCGCTGCCGGAGCCGCCGTAGTCGGCGTAGATCAGATCTTCAAAGGCGAGGCAGATAACGCGATCGCGCTCGTTAGGCCGCCCGGCCATCACGCGACCTCAGATCACGCGATGGGCTTTTGTTTATTCAATAATGTCGCGATCGCGGCGCGTTATGCACAAGTTCACTACGGGGCCGATCGGGTTCTAATAGTTGACTGGGATGTCCATCACGGCAACGGCACTCAGGAGATTTTCTATCGAGACCCGTCGGTGTTTTACTTCTCGACCCATCAGTATCCTTATTATCCGGGCACCGGCGCCGCCAACGAACGAGGCCTCGACAAAGGCGAGGGAACCACGCTCAATATCCCATTGGCCGAAGCCACGCCCGCCAACGTGCATCGACAGGTTTTTAACGAAGCCTTGAAGGCCATCGAAAAAGCGTTCCCGCCCGATTTGATAATCATCTCCGCGGGTTTCGATTCAAGACGCGACGATCCACTCGGGGGGTTGATGCTCGAGGATGCCGACTTTCGCGAGATGACTATGCAGTTGATGGACATCGCCGACCGGCAAGCTAAGGGCCGGGTAGTATCGGTGCTTGAAGGCGGATACAAACTGGAGACGTTGGGCGAAACGGTGCGAACCCATATTGAAGCGATGTCAACTTAACCAAACCTTCGGCGGTGTCCGAATTTCAAATCTCAAATTTTCAATCGCATAGTTATGCGTCGGAACTGTCGCAGGGGCGGGAGAAATGACGAAACGGGTCACTTCGGCAATGTCGTCATTCACCGATACGCGAGTGGCAAGAAACCTCTCAGAGCCGAATCAAACGGAAGCGCCTCGTTTATTGCCGCTGCATCGCGGTAAAAATCAAGACGATTGGTGCCAGCGATTACCCGGAAACCTGGCTTCGTTTGATTGGACCGCGACGCGCGAACGATTAGCCCTCGTCGTCCGAACGGTCAGAACCTTGATCACCGTGCGCACAAGTTCGGCCAGTAGCAGCCCCCGTCGCGTGGTGTCGCTCTTAAAGCAACCATGAAAGAACGCAATTTGAGATTTGAAATAATTTGAAATTAGGACACCGCCAAACCTTCGAAGATTCTAACTGCTAAGAAAATCGCGCCGCGGCTCTTGTACTGGAAGATGTGTTGCCGTATTGTAGCCGGGCCACGCGGCCGATCACCTCAGGACTCTTCACGGTCAGCGGGCTCTTCATACCACGGAGCGATAAATGACGGAGTTATTTTTTGGCGCCAATGACGACTTCGAGGTCGCGGAGTTCCGCACACGCAAGGTCATTGATGAGATCGAGATGGTGATGACGGCCTTTGATTGCGTGCTGGCTGATGATACCGGAGTTTACTGCAGCAGTGAATTGACCAGCGGCAAGCGCTACTGCATCGATCTGCTCGCCGCCAACGGCGTCCATTCCAATGAAGAGCTGATACAGCAGCTTGGTGAGGAAGCATCCGCTCATGCGAAGAATGAATTCATGAAGGCCAGCGTCGCGAGAAGCATGGAATTCACCGAAACGTTGCGCGAGAGAGGATTGGTCAACGTGGTCAACCCCGGCCCGTTCTACGCACGCGGTTTCGATCAACAACACTATTTGTACTTATGGGAATGGGTGATCATCAAAAAAATATATCAGATTCATTTCAATCAGGATTGGCAGTACAGCAACGGCTGCACGCTCGAGTATGCCATCGCGGCAAGGAAAGGAATCCCGCGGCTGAATCATCTTGGCGCGCCTCTGGATTCAATGCAGGCGGCGGCAATGATCGAGCGAGGCATATCAGAGCTGAAGACCCTCGGGTTCTCAGTTGAGAAGCTGGAACACAACCTCTCGCTGTTGAGGGGACTAATCTGACGGCGGGTGGCCGGGAGCGGTGATGAGCCCGGCGCCACAACTGGATTTCCGCCGATGGCAGAGGCTGCCGTCGAAAGGAGAATGTTGAAATGGCCAAGGGATTCCTGGGGAGAGCAGTTAGCGCAAGGCCTCGAGAACGGAGGCAGAGTATGAACGACGCTTTCCTGAGCAACGTCGGCTTAAGCAACCTTGGCGGCGCGCTCCTGGGGGTGATCGCGGCGATATTGATGCTGGCAACCGGCAACTTGCAACTCACGGGGGCGTCCAGCACCTTTTTCTATGTTGCAATCGTGCTGCTCGGCATTTTGTTTTTCGTCAGGCTGTTCAAAGAACGCGGGATCGATCAGTTGCACCGGTGGGGAATCATCAGCCTCGCGCTTCTTGGCTTTGGTGTGGGCACGATGATCTATCTCCTTCGGGAGTGGGGCGTATGGCTGTGGATGGAGTTTCGTGAAGCGACCGGTTGGTTGTGGATGGAATTTCGAAAGATAGATGAGCCTACCGAATGGCTGTTGACCAGTTTCTTTTTGATCGGGATGATCCTCGGCTTCTTCGTTGTGCGGAACTGGTCAAAGGATCAGGCGGACTTCGTTAAGAGCCTGACGGCCGTATTCGGTGGGGCATTCGTCACGACGTTGATCGGAACCGAAGTAGACGGAATCGGCAAGCAACCGGCCTTCGCCTATTACGCAATCGGCTTCACAGTCTCGGCGGTGCTGAACCTTGCGATCTCTTCGTGGCTGATCGCGAGTTACAGCGAGAGAAAAACGATCACGAGCCGTTCGGTGTTGAGTTTCTTGTACGGAACCGACAAAGCCGAAGCCGTGGACAAACAGTTTCTAAGGAACTTTGAGGAAGATCCAATCTACGCCCGGCGGATGCTCATCAATACTGTTCTCGAATACGAGAAGAGGGTGATTCGTGAATTCGCGAACAAGCGAGAACTGAAGCGGCGCGAGCAGGAAGCCAGCGGGAATTTGCGATACTACGAGCTCATATCAATCGAGCCCGATAGACCGGTTCCCGGCGCGCCCGCGCCACCTGCTCCCGCGCCACCTGCTGCCGCGCCACCGGCTGCCGCGCCACCGGCTGCCGCGCCACCTGCTCCCGCGCCACCTGCTCCCGCGCCACCTGCTCCCGCGCCGGCGCAACCTCCTGCGGCGCCACCTGCTCCCGCTCCGGCGCAGCCTCCTCCAGATGCGCCGATCTCCGGCGCCACTCCAATGATGGTCGTCTTTCGAAAAATCCCCGATGCTGAAAAGCTGACGGAAAGAATGTTCCGCAGTTGGGTTCAGTTAAAATGGCAGGACAACCTGGAGACCATAGACGCCGCCGCCGCATACAGTCAGCCGTTTCCTTATCTCTTCAGCGTCACGGGACTCGCGCTGGACACTCTCAATACGATCGTGATGGAGCGAGACAAGTACAAACGATTTCGTTCGACTCAGTATCCGCATGGAATTGCTCCGGCGAAAATCGAGCAGCCGCGAGGGTTGACCGAGATTGATTACCTGTCTTACATCACGGTTCCGGTTGCAAGCGACATGGGTCAACCGGAGCAGACAAAGCTGGGAGTGTTAGACGTGGACACGAAACTGTTCGCGGCCGCGCCCGCGGATTTGAAGATCATAAGTGAGGATAACGGCGTGTGCACTGCCAGGATGAGTCCGGACGAGCTAAACCAACTCGCAAACAACCTGTATGACCAGAAGGACGCCGGGGTAGAATATCTCGAAGACATGCGAGCGGTGCTGGTGCCGGTGCTAAAGCTTTATCTAAGATGCCGGCAGGGATCCACGTAAAGAGCAATGAAAGTCGAGCTGACGGAAAACGCTTTGCTGGTGCTGGAGAAGCGAATACTCGCGCGCGATCAGCAGGGGCGCATCGCCGAAACTCCCGAAGAAATGTTTAAAAGAGTCGCGATCAGCGTCGCATCGGCGGACTTGCGATACGGAACGCCCGACTATGCCGCTCGCAGTGAAGAAGAGTTCTTTCAGATCATGACCGCACTCGAATTCCTGCCGAATTCACCTACGCTGATGAACGCGGGAAGGAATCTCGCTCAGCTCTCCGCCTGCTTTGTGTTGCCCGTAGAGGACTCGATGGAATCCATCTTCGGGACGCTGCGCGACACAGCGCTGATTCAAAAGAGCGGCGGAGGAACCGGCTTCTCTTTCTCAAGGCTGCGTCCCAAAGAAGCTCCCATCGAATCCACGCACGGTGTTTCAAGCGGGCCCGTTTCGTTCATACGTCTGTACAACTTCGCCACCGAAGTTACAAAACTCGGCGGCAAACGCGCGGGCGCGAACATGGCCATCCTCCGCGTCGATCACCCCGACATCGAAGAGTTCATCGCTTCAAAAACAAATCCGCTCGAGTTGAATACCTTCAATATCTCCGTCGCCGTAACCGACGAATTCATGGAGAAAGTCAGGAAAGGCGAGCCGTACGATCTTATCAATCCACGCACACGCGGCGTCGCCGGGCAATTGGACGCGCGCGAGATACTAGATCGCATCGTCCAGTCCGCGTGGCGCAACGGAGAGCCGGGCGTGATCTTCATCGATCGAATCAATCGCGACAATCCGACGCCCGAGCTTGGTCAGATAGAGAGCACCAACCCGTGTGGCGAACAACCTCTGCTGCCTTATGAATCGTGTGTGCTGGGCTCGATCAATCTGGCGAAGTTTCATCGCGACGGCGCCATCGATTACGATCGCCTGAAGAAGGTCGTGGGTCTCGCGGTTCACTTTTTGGACAACGTGATCGACGTAAGCGAGTACCCGATTCAGGAGATCGCCGACATCACGAGACTCAATCGAAAGATCGGGCTCGGGGTGATGGGATGGGCCGACCTGCTGATATTGCTCGGGATTCCTTATGACTCGGACGAAGCGATCGGGCTCGGCGAAGAGGTGATGCGGATCATCTCGCGCGAGGCGACGGAGGCTTCGGTTGAATTAGCGAGGCAACGCGGGCCGTTTCCGAGATGGATAGACGAAAGCATTTATCACCTGGCCGGCAAGGCAGGTTCGCCCGGCTGGCGAGCTCGACGAAATGCGACCGTAACGACAGTGGCGCCGACGGGAACGATCAGCCTGATCGCGAATTGTTCGAGCGGCATCGAGCCGGTCTATTCGATTGTCTATCGGAGGCTGTCGTTCCAGACCGACCGCATGACTTTTGTTCATCCGTTGTTTGAACACTACGCGCGCAAGCATGGATTCTACAGTGATGATTTGATCAAACGGGTGGCCGAGACTCGAACAGTTCGAGGTATCGCCGAAGTACCTGATGATGCCAGAAGGTTGTTTGTCACCACGCACGAGATAGCTCCCGAGTGGCACGTGCGTATGCAAGCCGCGTTTCAACGAAGCATCGATGCCGCGGTTTCCAAGACGATCAACTTCCCCGGCGAGGCGAGCGTCGACGACGTAAGGCGAGCATACGTTTTGGCGCACGAGCTTGGTTGCAAAGGCATCACGGTGTATCGCGACGGTTCGCGTGAGAAACAAGTACTGAGCACTGAGATCGAGAGCATGAACGAACCTTTGACTCTCGCATCCGCAGGGCAAGCCGAAATGCAGCGTCCCGAGAATCAGCTTTTGGCGAGAAACATTTGTCCCGAATGCGGTGAGACGCTGAGGCAAAATGGCGGGTGTTTGTATTGCTTGTGTGGGTATTCGGTGTGCGTGCAAACGTAGTCCCGGACAGCGCGCTAACTCTCACCCGCACCTCGATACCACTCGACGCTGCGGCGAACGCCTTCGTCAAAATCAACCGAGACACGATATCCGAAGCCCTGCGCCGCCGCTTCAATCGATGCTTGCGAATCCCGCACATCACCCGCGCGCGCGGCTTCGTGGATCGGCTCGATGTTGCTCCCGAGAATCGCTTTTAGTCGCTCGAGCAACTCCAGCAACGTGTAGCGGCCGCCACACGCCACATTGAATGCCCGGCCGGCGATCCCTTCGGCTTCTGAAGCCAGCAAGTTCGCGTTCACCACATTGTCCACATAAGTGAAGTCGCGCGACTGAAGCCCGTCGCCATAAACGACCGGCGCGTTGCCGTTGAGCAACGCAGTGATGAACCGCGGCACCACCGCCGCGTATTGAGACTCGGGATCCTGACGCGGTCCGAATATGTTGAAGTAACGAAGCGACACGATCTCAAACCCATAAATCTGTTTGAAGACGCTCGAGTAGTGCTCACCCACGAGCTTCGACAGCGCGTACGGCGAGAGCGGCTGAGGAATCATGTCTTCGCGTTTCGGAAGCTCCGGGGTCTCGCCGTAGACCGACGAACTGGATGCGTATACGACTCGCTTTACACCGGCGTCTCGCGCTGCAAGGAAGACATTGAGCGTTCCAGTCATATTCACTTCGTGGGTCGTCAGCGGATCCACAACCGAACGCGGGACTGATCCGAGCGCCGCTTCGTGAAAGACTATGTCCACACCTCTTGTCGCGCGCTTCACGATATCAGAGTCGCGAATGTCGCCTGTGATAATTTCAATGTCCTTGCGAAACGAGTCGAGATTCGTTTCTTTTCCGGAGCTGAAATCGTCGAGGACCCTTACCGTATGTCCATCCCGCACGAGACGCTCCGTGATGTGGCTTCCGATGAATCCAGCTCCGCCGGTTACCAGATAAGCTCGTTTTGACATATGTTCTCAGCGTTGCTTGAAAGTGTCCGATCGACTGGCACGAATCGTCATTCAACTAAAAGAATCAAAGGCTATGAATTTTCACTTCTTGATTAGAAAGTTCCCAATTGCCAGGCAGTCGATGCCCGAACAGTAGAACCCACGGACGGCTTCGCGTGGCGTTGACACGACTGGTTCGCCAAACAGATTGAACGATGTATTCAAGAGCACAGGCACGCCGCTCGCCTCGCCGAACTTTGTCAGCAGCTTCCAAAATGAGGCGTTGGTCTTGCGGCTCACGGTGTGAACACGCACAAGGCCGTCGCCGAACAACGCTGCGGGAATTGCCTGGCCCTTTCCTTCTTTGATTCGGCTGACTCCCTGCAGGAACTCGTCGAGCGCGCTTGGTTCGAAGAACTCTTCGGCCCGCTCCTCCGGAACCGAGGCACAGAACGGACGAAACTCTTCGCGATGCTTGATGAAGCTGTTCAGATTGTCTCGCATCATCTCCGAAATGGGCGATGCGAGAATACTGCGAGCGCCGAGGCTGCGAGGTCCGAATTCCATCGCGCCGCGGAACCAGCCGACGATTCTTCCCTGTTCCAGGAGCCGCGCAACCTCCGCGGTCAGCTTGTCCTCAGTCAAACAATACTCATAGACGAGCTTGCAATTATCGAGCACGCCTTTGATTTGATCGTCGCTGAATTGCGGCCCCAGGAAAGCGTGCCGCATCTCGTAGGCTCGTTCGCGATTGTCGAGCACTTGATGCCACACGTACAACGCGGCGCCGATCGAACACCCGGCATTGCCCGCCGCCGGTTGCACGAACAATCGCTGGAAACCCGATCTTCGCTCGATTGCGGAACTGGCGAGACTGTTGAGCGCCACGCCGCCAGCGAGACATAGATTCTCTTCGCCCGTCCGTTCCCGGTGCCGCGAAGCGATTTCGCACAGCACGTCTTCGATGCGAGCTTGAACGCTCGCCGCAAGGTTGCGATGCAAGCTGGTGATCGGCTGATCACTCGCGCGCGCCTGGAACCCGATTCGATCAAAGAAGCGGCCGCCCAGCGCGGGAGTTCGCGCCAATGAAAAGTATTCGAGATTCACCAACGGCAATCCCTCATCATCGACTCGAAGGAGATCGCCCAGTACTTCCGCGAACTCGGGCTTGCCAGTCGGCGCGAGCCACATTGTCTTATGCCAATCACCATCGGCGTTGAATCCGAGCGCGGCGGTCACTGCGCTATAAACCAGTCCGATCGAATTCGGGAACTCGGCTTCGGCGTCGAGACGAAGCTCGTGACCTTCGCCGGTCATCAAGGCAGCCGAGGTCATATCCCCTTTGTTATCGACCGCGATCACGGCGGCGCGGTCGAAACGCGAGGTGTAGAACGCGCTCGCGCCATGCGCCAGTTGATGAGGAACCTCAAAAAACTTCGCATCGGCGTTCAAGCGTGTTTCAACGAGCCGCCGGGTCCTCAATCGTTGTTTCAAGTCATTGAGGCTTTCAACGAAGTACGGTGGAAAATCTTCGATCGAGCTGTGATCCGCTGAATTGATCGCAAGCCGCGAATTGAACGCGATCTCGCGATGAAAGCGCTTGTGAGGCTCGAGATAGTACGCAACGCAATCAACCTTGTCGAAGCTGATCCCCGCGCGTTCGAGACAAAACTCAATCGCGCGAAACGGGAGTCCGCCCGCGTAGTTCATCCCGATGTGCCGGATGCGCGCGAGCTTCTCTTCTTCGATTGCGGCGAGAACCTTTCCATCCTGAATCAGCGCTGCCGCGGCGTCTCGCTCCTGTCCGGATATTCCTAGAATATTCATCGATGAGTTTCGGTCTGCCTTGTGTTCGTTGGGATGAATACCATTAACACCCGAAGAAAGCGTTTTCAAGCTGGCCGCTGACCAAATCAATCGCCACGAAGACACAAAGTCACAAGCAGCACGATGGCAACTTGGTGGCAACTTGGTGGCAACTTGGTGCAGCTCGGTGTCTTCGTGACTTTGTGGCGAGCAGCTTCTGTGCGGCCGCTGGCGAGGTTACAATTACAGCGCCGCGCAGTATAATCCGCGCTGGCCTCAGCCGAGTGCACACAGGAGATAAACGTGGCGATCGTCAACGGGATCATCGATGCGTGGATGCAGCATCCGGCACAGGGGTTCAGCCAGCATCCGATGTTTGAGTCTTTGCGCCGGTGGACGCGCGGCAAAACGATGAACTCGGACGTCACTCTTGAAACCACCATCGCGGCAATGGATCAGGCCGGCATCAGTGTAGGGTTGATCTCGGCGTGGTGGGGACCGCAAGGTCCGATGATCGAGAACGACGACGTCGCCGGATTCGTCAGGGCGTATCCTGATCGATTCGCCGGAATTGCTTCCGTGAATCTGTCTCAACCGATGGAAGGCGTTCGTGAGTTGAGACGGTGCGTTGGTGAACTCGGATTTCGAGGCCTTCGAATAATCCCGTGGCTCTGGAACTTGCCGCCCGATGATCGCCGTTACTATCCGCTCTATGCTGAATGCGTGGAGTTGGGGATTCCGTTTTGCCTCCAGGTTGGACACACGGGGCCGCTGTGTCCGTCGGAGCCGGGCCGTCCTATTCCATATCTCGATCACGTCGCGCTCGAATTTCCGGAGCTGAAAATCGTCGCGGGTCACATCGGTTATCCGTGGACCGCGGAGATGATTTCGCTGGCGATGAAATATCCAAACGTCTATATCGACACATCCGCTTACAAGAGCAATCGCTATCCTCGCGAGCTGGTCGAATATCTAAGAGGTCACGGCCGAAAGAAAGTGCTGTTCGGATCGAACTATCCTATGTTGATGCCCGCCGATTGCCTGAAGGATCTGGCCGCCCTCGAGTTGGATGATGAGACGAACGGATTGTTCCTGCGTGAGAATGCAAAGCGCGTGTTTTCTCTTACCGAGGATTGAGAGGGCAAGGAGTTGATCCGGACATCTCTCCAATCAATCGCAACTGTCTTTGTGATCGCTGCGGCGGCGATCGTTTCGCTTGCGCAAACCGGCCCCGAGCAACCGCCTCCGAATTTGGAGGTGCTTAATCACAAATGGTCGAAGATTTCGATACTGAGCCGCAGGGACTACGACAACGTCTTTGATCCGTCACGATCCTCGCACGAACAAAGAGAAGTCCAAAAATCGCAAAGCACACGTTACGCCTACGAAATAAAAGTCAGGAATACCGGTGACAAAGTCATTCGAGCGATTCGATGGGACTATGTCTTTTTCGAACCTGAAACACGCGTGGAACTCGGACGACGGCGGTTCTACAGCCCGGTCACTCTGCGGCCAAAACAAGAAAAGAAGCTGGAAGGAATCACACGATATGCGCCAACGCCAATCGTGTCCGCGAAGGGTCTGCAAACCGAGCGAGTCGTAATCCAGTGCGTGATTCTGTCGGACGGCTCAATTTGGCAAGAGCCGTCGTTCACAGGCAGTTGCACCATCGATCGCAAGTGAGTCCACACGCCGCAGCACTTCGTGACTAAAATCGAAAGCTATGACGCTAGTCCAAAGCCGTTCGTGTGGACCAGGACACGGCCAGCCAGATTCTTGCCAGGTTGTCCGTCTTCTCTAAGCGAACCCGGAAAGACAACATCCTGACCTCGGCTAGCCGTAGCCACTCGGTTTCAAAAAAGTGTTGCATCTTTATTAACATAGTAGACCTCGCCTGAACGCTGTGATATTGTAAAAACCGAAGCGAGATGCGCGACGGTCGCAGCCCCCGTTCATCAAAGTTCACGTTCAGAATTGAGTGGCTCAAGTGGGTTTTCGAGGTTGGACCCGCCACAAAAGGTCGCCGAACTCGGGCGCCGTTGCAACGTCACAAGCAGGATGCGCATCGGAACGCTCAGATCACAGATAGGACGGTAGTAAGGGATGTCCAGATCACTCCTCAAGCTCAGAACCCTCTCGTTGTTCATCGCCCTCGTTCTTACTCTCTCACTCGCATCGATGGATGCAGGCGCCAGCCCAAAGGCGAAAAAGTCCGCGTCGCGAGCAAAAGGTAAGGCAGCGAAGGGTAAGGCGGCGAAGGGCAAATCGAAGAACAGTTCGCGAGCGAGCGCCCGTCGTGGCAATTCGCGGTCGCGAAGCGTAGGCGCACGAGGATCGAGAAGAGGCGGACGCTTGTACGCGCGAGGACGCGGGCGCCGATCGCGATGGCGAAGACAAGTCGCCAGTGCCGGCTCTCACGGCGTGGGCGTTCACAACTATCTGACCAACGCCTGGACTCAAGAAATCGGGCCCAGCGACAAAAGAATACAGCCCGGCGATGAGAGCAATCCCGCTGCGAGTTCCGGCGTCGGTGAAGTAAACGCCCGGATCGCCAATCAACCGGCGACAGACGAGGTGACGAGGCCGCGGATTGCGAATATCGATCCAACCGCGGAGCCTCCGATGAATCCGCTCGTCGCGGCTTACACTGACAGCCTCGCAACGTTTGGATTCAGCGCGGACAATCAGGGCTTCATCGTTACGACATTGAAAGGCGAAGTGCTCGCCGAACACAACGCCGACCGTTTGTTCAATCCTGCTTCGGTCACCAAGATTGCAACCTCGCTCACCGCGATATCGCGACTCGGTCCCGACTTCAAGTTCAGAACTTCGTTGTACACCGACGGCACGCTTGATCCGGCGACCGGAGTTTTGCACGGCTCGCTTTATGTAATTGGAAGCGGTGATCCGGCCTTGTTCCCTGAGAATGCGATGATGATCGCGGACAAGCTTAACCGCAGCGGAATTCGCGAGGTCGACGGAAATCTGGTCGTGCTTGGGCAATTCTTCTTCAACTTCTCGACGGCTCGCGAAGCTTCCGCGAAAGCGTTTCGCGCTGTGCTGACGCCGGACACCTGGACCGCGCAAGCGAAAGCTTCATACCCGCGCTTCCTCGCCATTCGATCCGCCGAAGATCGCGACTCGGGCACACAAAAAGCGCCGCCGCTTTCCGGGCCGCCCTCGCTCAAGATAAACGGACAAACGATCAGCGACCCGACAGTGAACACATCCAAGCTCTCGCCGCTCGCGGTGCACACGTCGCTTCCTCTGCTTCGGGTACTGAAGGGGCTCAACGATTTCTCGAACAACTGGATGGCAACGGTGATCGGTAATCTGGTCGGGGGACCGGACGCAGTAGAACGATTCCTGAAAACCGAAGTCGGATTCAAGGATGATGAGGTTAGTTTCGCGACGTCTTCGGGACTCGGGGCGAATGCAATATCTCCGCGCGGTACGATAACGATGCTGCGGAAGCTGATTACGTATCTCGAAGGCAAAGGGCTTGTGCCCGCTGAGATTCTGCCCGTTGCGGGCGTCGATGCCGGCACGCTCGAGAGGCGATTCACAGACGTTTATCGCGGATCGGTTGTCGCAAAAACCGGAACGCTCAGCAGCGTGAGCGCGCTCGCCGGAGTCGCTTACACACGCCAACGAGGTCCGCTGCTGTTTGTGATTTACAATCACGGCGGAAACGCTCATCGATTCCGCGCGGCTCAGGACGAAACCATCAAGAAGGTGATAACCTTGTACGGCGGGCCCGCTCCCGTCCGTTACGCGACAAGCGGGCCGGCGCGAGTCTCGGAACGCATTGCAAATCGAACCGCCGCGTCGCGAGGTTCTTCAAATCAGAGGTGAATCGATTATGTCTCGCATTGATTTGTCGAAGTCACAAAAGGCACTGCTCGCATGGACTGCCGGCTTCCTGCTTCTAGCCGAAGGTGTGAAGCGATTGCGCATCGAGGGCCGGGCAGCCACGCTTGTTGGCCTGGCCGAACTCCTCCTGGCAATCGCGACTGGAATCGCCTTCGGCTGGGCGACGACCGCTAACAGCGAGTAACCACTCTTTTGCGCGCAATCCGTTTTCTAAGCATCGTGTCGTGGCCAGCACGGTCCTTCCACCTCTTGCGTGGCCGTAAGATCACTCTTCAACCTCAGAAGTGATGTGTTAGTCAGGGCCGCCCGGCGCCTGTGGGCAAAGTCCCGCTTCTGATCGCCCCAACTCACACCAATCATCACGCTTGCTTTTTGTATAACCGCAAAAGATAATCCGACCGTGAGAGCGAAAGAAAACCGCTTTCATGCGTCGGTTCAGAGTTGCGGTCTTAGCCTCGCACCACTTCATGTCGGACCTTTGGTACATCTGGCTGATCCTTGGCGTGCTCTTCATCATCGCTGAGATTTTCACTACAGGCTTCGTACTGCTGTGGTTCGGTATAGGCGCGCTCGTCGCGGGACTGCTAGGGCTCACGGGACTCGTCGGCCTCCCCCTTCAGATTGTAGTTTTCCTTGTCATATCAATCGCCCTCACCGTCGCATCGCGAACCATCTTCGATCGATTCCTAATGCGCGGATCGCCCGGGCGGGAGCTGAAAACCGGGATGGATAATCTTCCGGGAAAGATCGGCGTTGTCGTCGAGCCTTCGAAAGGCGCGATGAAGGAAGGAGCGGTCCGTGTGTTTGCCTCAACGTGGCGCGCCTTTCCTACCGAAGGTGAAGAACCGCTCAGGGAAGGCGAACAGGTTCAAATCGAACGAGTCGAAGGAGCTTCGGTCTATGTCAGACGAACCGGTGGCGAGCCGTCCTGGCGAAAGCAAGATCAGTTGAAAGATTAGAGATAAGGATCGGAGTTTGTAGTCCGGCATTCATGCGGAAGTTTGTAGTGCATAGTCTTCGTTTCAAAGATTACTTCCGCACAAATCCGAAACTACCAACCTTTGAAGGAGCGAAAGATTATGCAAGCATTTGGCCTCTTGGTTCTCGCGTTCATCTCACTCGCGGTGCTGATCACTTTACTGAAATCATTTCGGGTAGTCGGGCAGGCTTCGGTGATGATCATCGAGCGCCTCGGCAAGTTCCACAAGATGGCCGGCAGCGGGCTCAACATCATTCTGCCGTTTCTCGACAAACCACGCTCAGCATATTGGAGCGGAATAAGACCAGGCCTTTCGACGCTTGATCTCCGCGAACAGCTTCTCGAGTTTCCGCCGCAGCCCGTGATCACTCGCGATAATGTGACGGTCAATGTCGACTCGGTGCTCTACTATCAAATCACCGATCCAATCAAAGCGATGTACGAAGTCGCCGATCTGACGGGCTCGATCATGCAGCTCACCATCACGTCGATGCGTTCGATCATAGGCGATCTCGATCTGGACCACACCTTCTCTTCGCGAGACGTGATCAACAACAAGCTCCGAATCGTGCTCGATGAAGCAACCGAACGCTGGGGCGTGAAGGTGACTCGCGTCGAAGTTCGAAACATTCATCCGCCAGAGGACGTCCGCGTCACGATGGAAAAGCAGATGACCGCCGAACGCACTCGCCGCGCGTTGATACTTCAGGCCGATGGCGAGAAACAAGCCGCAATCGCGCGTGCCGAAGGCGAGAAGCAAGCCGCTATCGCGCGAGCCGAGGGTGAAAAAGAAGCCGCAGTCCTGCGAGCCGAAGGCCAGGCCCAGGCTCGGACTCGCAACGCCGAAGCCGAAGCGCAGGCAATCAGACAAATCTCCGAATCGATCACCGCCGGCCAGGGAAATCCGGCTCAATACCTGCTGATGCAGCGCTACATTGAATCGCTGACCAACATGGCGACGAGCAGCAATGCGAAGGTTGTATTCATGCCAGTCGAAACCAGTTCGGTGCTTTCGTCGGTGGGCGCGTTGAAAGAAGTATTCGGAGAAATAGGCGGACAGAAAGAGTCAGTCGACTATCGAGGTGACCACGCGCTTCCGCCGAGCCGCACTCAAAGATAGCTATACAGCAAGCACTAAGTATGACTAAGAGACGAGGGATCGTTTTGACCATTCTACTGGCATCATCCATTTGTAATGCCCAGACTGGTGTTGACGAGCTTCTTCGCCGGGCCAGGGAGAGTGGAGATGCTCTCATCCGTGGTGACTTCAATAAACTGGTTGATCTGACGTATCCCAAACTCGTGGAACTGATAGGCGGAAGGGCTAGAATGGTTTCGTTACTCAAGACTCGCCGAAAGGAAATGAAAACTCAAGGAAACGAATTCAGCTCTGTCTCGGTTCATCAGCCAAAAGAGACCGTTTCAATCGGTACTCGTACATTCGCGATAGTGCCGTTCACGTTGAAGCTAAATGTCCCCGAAGGCACATTGATACACGAGACCTTCCTGATCGGCATCTCAGAAGACAGAGGGGTGACGTGGACTCTGATTGATGGGACCAACCTCGATGAACGGAGGCTCAGGATTCTCCTCCCGGATGCTGGTGGCAAGATCATACTACCTGAAAGGCAACCGCCCCTATTCCAAAGAAACCCTTAGCATAGAGATCGACTCGGAATACCTAACCTAATTCACTGTCAGTCTTCCTCAAAGTACTCGGCGCACTCGTCACTCTCGAAATATGCCTTGTACAGATCGCGCGCGAATTCGAGTTGATCGCTCGGGACAAGAACGCGGAGTTGGCCTCCAAAAACCAGATGCGGCTGCACTGAGAGCGAGTGCTCTCCGTGAATCATAACCGTGACACCGTTCTGTTCGAGTGTCTGCTTGACCAGCATCGCTACTGGGTACATCAGAGGCCGGCATAGCTCGACAAATTGAACGTCGCGTCTTTCCGCGATCTCCTTCGAGGAGACTGTATCTTCTCTTAAGGCGCTCGGAACGAGTTTGAATTCGCATGTCGGACACACGCTGGCGTCTACTTCAAACTCCGCGGCACAGATTGGACACAGCATCAGCATGGTCGTCGAATCCTAGCACAGCACAGCAAAAGATTCCCTCGTGAGTCTTTATTCCTCGAGTACGTTACGCGGAGGATTGATTTCAGGCCGCACCGACTTTACGCGGGTCCTGGTGTCGGGCCGCCGGGGCCGGGGATCGGCTCGGGCGGAAGCGGCATCGGGTCTTCGGGAGGCGGCATCGGATCAGGATCCAGGTTTCTTTGATCTAAACGATTCATGATTTGGTGCTCCTTGGATGATAGGGAAAGCGCCACGCGTTACCGATTATACCCCACCTGTCCCGGCATGGTATTCGCCGAGGTTTTGCTTTATATTCTCGCTTTCCAATGCCCAGTGGAATATTCAGAAGTTGATCCGGAGGAAATCATGACCGGTTGGAAGCGAGTTCGTTCATTGTTGTCGCTGCTAATCATCATCTTGATCTCGTTGCCTCTTGCGTCGCTTGCGCAAGACCCGCAAAAAGACGAGAAGAAAGATGAGGCAAAGGATAAGAAAGAAGAAGGTCTGCCGCTCAAGACAGACAAAAAGATTGAGTTCACCACCGACGAAGGCACGTGGATGTCGCTCGATGTTTCGTCCGACGGCAGGACGATTCTGTTCGACTTGCTCGGCGACATCTATACGCTTCCGGTAGCCGGCGGTGAAGCAAAACGAATAATCGGTGGACTGTCCTTCGAGAGCCAGCCGAAGTTCTCACCCGACGGCAAACAGATCGTCTTCATCAGCGATCGAAGCGGCGCCGAAAATCTTTGGATCGCCGATGCCGACGGATCAAACCCGAAGGCGCTAACCAAAGGCCGCAATCAGATGTTCCTCTCACCTTCGTGGACGTCTGACGGCCAATATGTCATGGCTTCGAAGTCCGGCGACGCCATCGGCACGTTCGCGCCGTGGATGTATCACAAAGACGGAGGCTCCGGCGTGCACATCGGACAACCGGACCCGCCTCCGCAAATGCCCGGATCGGGTCCGCCGCAAGCGCCTCCCCGGAATCGTTTCGGAGCGGTTGCTTCGCCCGACGGCCGATTCATTTACTACGCGCAACGCATCGGGGCGTTTACGTACAACGCGCAATTCCCTCTCTGGCAAATTGTCCGGTTTGATCGCGAGACCAGCGAGGCTTCGACGATCACCAACGCGCAGGGCAGCGCGATGCGGCCGCTGCTGTCGCCTGACGGCAAGAAGCTGGTGTATGCAACGCGCTTCGAGGGCGGCACGGCCTTGCGAGTGCGCGACCTTGACACCAGCGAAGAGCGATGGCTTATCAACAACGTTACGCGCGACGATCAGGAATCGCGCGGCACTCGTGACTTGATGCCGGGATATTCGTTCATGCCCGACGGCAAGTCTCTGATCGTTCCGGCTAACGGTAAAATTCAACGCGTCGATTTCGAAACAGGCAAATCGACGATCATTCCTTTTGCCGCCAAAGTCGAAGCCGAAATCGCGCAGCGTGTCTACTTCGAAAACCGTGTCGATGACAGCGCGACCGTTCGAGCTCGACTGATTCGCTGGCCGGCGATGTCACCCGACGGTAATCGAGTCGTGTTCAGCTCGCTCAACAAACTGTGGATCGCGGATCTGCCGTCAGGAACACCTAAGCGATTGACTGATTCGCAAGCCGGCGAGTTCATGCCAACGTGGTCGCCCGACGGCCGATACATCGCGTACGTGACCTGGTCGCGCGAAGGCGGACAAATCAACCGCGTTTCCTCCGATGGCGGAAGACCCGAGGCGCTCACTCGCCGCACGGCGTATTATTCATCACCAGTCTATTCGCCGGACGGCTCGAAGATCGTTTTTGTCTCCGGCGCAACCGACGATCAGATGTATGCCGATCTGCACTATCGCGACAATGACGTCTTTCCCGATGCAAACGCGAGTTCATTGAACCCGGCCGAAGCAGAAATCGATGGAATCGGAGGAAGCACCGGGACAGACCTTCGATGGATTCCCGCGGCCGGAGGCGATTCGAAGTTGATCGCCGCGGCACAGGGCGGCCGCTATCCGCATTTCACAATCGATCCCGATCGTGTCTTCCTGACCACTCAACAGGGACTCACTTCGATTCGGCTGGATGGTTACGACAGACGCACGCCGTTCAAAGTTACCGGCGCGGCGCCCGGGCCCTTCCCGCCCAACGCCGAGAGCATTCAGCTCTCGCCAAACGGCCAGAAGGCATTTGTGAATCTTCAGGGCAAGCACTACCTGGTGACGATTCCAAGACCGGGCAAAGAAACAGTGACTATCAACATCACGCCCAGTGGTCCGTCGGCGGTTCCTGTGAAGAAGATGGCCGTTGAGGGTGGTGATTATTTGTCATGGTCACCGGACGGCAAGTGGGTGACGTGGTCGTGGGGTTCGAAGTTCTACCGTCAGGATGTTTCAACCGACAAGCCTGAATCAACCGACATCGTTGTCGAAGCGCCTCGCGCGCGCGCAAAAGGCACCGTAGTTCTATCCGGCGCTCGCATCGTGACAATGAATGGCAGCGAAACCATTGAGCGGGGTGACATCGTCATCACCGACAATCGAATCGTTTCCGTCGGCGCAAAAGGCAAAGTTCAAATTCCCGCCGGCGCGAAGACGATCGATGTAACGGGCAAGACAATTATCCCCGGATTCGTTGATGTGCACGCGCACATGTGGCCGCCGCGCGGTGTGCATCAGACCGAGGTTTGGCAATATCTCGCAAATCTTGCCTACGGCGTCACAACAACTCGCGACCCTCAAAGTTCGACGACGGATGTCTTCGAATACACCGACCTCGTGGAAACGGGAGACATTCTCGGGCCGCGAGTCTACACGACGGGACCCGGCGTGTTCTCGGCCTCGGGGCTCGATGACAAAGACGCAACCCGAAACTACATCAAGCGCTACAAGGAGGCTTATCACACAACGACGTTGAAGGAATATGTCGTGGGCGATCGCATCGTGCGTCAATGGGTTGCAATGGCGTGCAAGGAATTCGGGATCACGTCGACCACCGAAGGCGCGCTCGATATGAAACTCGATCTCACGCAGATGGCCGACGGCTTCTCAGGCAATGAGCACGCGCTGCCCATCCACCCGCTTTACAATGACGTTGTCCAGTTCGTCGCAAAGACCGGGACGTTTTACACGCCGACTATCCTCGTCGCTTATGGGGCGCCGTGGTCCGAGAACTACTGGTTCGAAAACACCGACGTGCACGGCAATCAGAAGCTGAGGCGATTCATTCCGCACGCGCTGCTCGACACGATGGTCAAGCGTCGCGGCCAGTGGTTCCGCGAAGACGAGTACGGTCACAAGGCGATCTCGAAAGCAGCGGCGGACATTGTTCACGCGGGCGGCCGCGTTTGTCTCGGGGGGCACGGCCAACTCCAGGGTCTTGGTTGTCACTGGGAAATATGGAATCTGCAGTCGGGTGGTATGACTCCGTTCGAAGCACTGCGCTCGGCGACGATCTATGGGGCCGAGGCGATCGGGCTGCAAAAGGACGTCGGGTCGCTAAGCGTCGGCAAGATGGCCGACTTGATCATTCTCGATAAGAATCCGCTCACCGACATTCGCAACACAAATACAATAGTGTACGTGATGAAGAACGGCGAGATGTTCGACGGCAATACGCTGGATCAAATCTGGCCGGTTCAAAAGAAGCTCGAGAAGCAATACTGGTGGGATCGCGACCCACAATAGGTCGCCACTCAAGCCAACATCACGGGACAATCGAGAGAATCAAGCTCTCGATTGTCCCTTTTTCATTGGATTTGATTTTTTCTCCTGATCTCGCGAGTCAATCGGGTATAATAAAACGCGAAACTTAAGGCCTACGGGCGCGTTGATAGATTGAGAAAGCATCAGACCATTAGATGAAACGAACCTTCACATTATTTGCGATTTGCCTTTCACTAGTCATTCAGGCGTCAGCCTTTCAAGTCGATCCCGCTCCGGTTCCGGCGCCGACTCCACAAGACGCGAAGCAAAGCCAGGTCCGTCAAATCATCAATCTGGCAAACACTCATTATCAAAAAGGCGAGACCGCTTACAAAGGCGGCCAGTATGACGTGGCCCGCCGCGAGTTCGACGAAGCGGTTGACACGATCCTCACCGAATCAATCGACGTGCGCAGCGACGACGAGTTGCGGGTTTACTACCGTGAGTTGATTGAGAAGGTGAATCGCTATCAGATTGCCGCGCTGGAACAGAAGGACGGTGGATTCAACGAACAACGTTACGAGCCTTCGCCGCTCGACAAGCTGGCTTCGCTTTCGGATGCCGAACTCGAAGAGGCCGGCGCCGCCGATGAGGATGAAGTAGCAGCGCGATTCAATTTCGAATTCAGTTCGGCATTGCCCGTCCGTCAGTTCATCAACTACTTCACGAAGGGTCGCGGCCGGGCGACGATGGAAGCCGGCTTGCAGCGGTCTACGCGATTCCGCGAAATGGCCCAGCGCATCTTTAAGCAGGAAGGCGTTCCCACCGATCTGGTATGGCTCGCACAGGTTGAGTCGGGTTGGAATGCGAACGCTTATTCGTGGGCCGCGGCGCGAGGGATCTGGCAGTTTATTCCGTCGACCGGCGCCCGCTTTGGCCTTATGCAGAATTACTGGATCGATGAGCGATCCGATCCCGAGAAATCGACGCTTGCGGCGGCGCGATATCTGAAGTGGCTCTCCAATCGCTACCACGGTGATTGGGCGCTGGCGCTTGCGGCTTACAACACGGGTGAGGGGAATGTCGATTCGGCGATCGCGCGCTCAGGGTCGCGCGACTTCTGGCGATTGCATCGCGGCGGATACATCGCGCAGGAAACGCGGAATTATGTTCCGGCTATACTGGCAGTCGTGACGATTGCGAAGAATGCAAAGAAGTATGGATTCGATTTACCTCAGGCGTATCCTTATCGTTATCAAACTCGACTTGTCTCGGCTCAAACCGACCTTCGGCCACTCGCGCGCAAACTCAAGACCACCTATGGAGCTCTCCTGGATTTGAACCCCGAGCTTCAACGCGGAGTGACTCCTCCGGGTAAGCACGTGATCCGAATCCCGGCGACGCTGGCAGCGAAGGCTGCCGGTGACGCGGCCGAATCCGTTCCAATAAGCAATAATCCATGATTGTCGTAGCCGGTTGAATCAAAGCAGTCCGCCGCAAATCAATCTCGTCAACACATTCACTTCCTCGGCTCGGGACACTTGCAGTCTTCCTGAGTCACAATCGAATCAAATCGCTGTTGCTGATCTGACGCGAGCAACGCCCGCATCTCGCCGCGCGCGCGTTCGCGTATCGAATCGTAACGAGGACGGACATCGGAGCACACCGACTTGTAATCATTTCGAGTCCGCTCGAGAATCACGCGCATCTCGGACGATTGTTCATCACTCAATGTGAGCTCTCGCTTTAGCGTTTCGAAGTACGCATCCGTATCGCGCATCGAGACACCGGGGGCGGTTGCCGGGTTCGCGCGTTGTGGGAAAATGCCGGCGATTGAGGCGCCAGTCGCTCCGCCCAGCACGAATACAACCAGAAACGCCGCCCATACTTTGATCGAAGCTTTCTGTTGAGAGTTCATTTTTGCGTCTTACCTCCTTCGTCGGCAAACAGCGTAGCGAGGACTTCTTCCCTCGAGATCGCGCACTCGTCCGTAGCCGAGAGCGCGCAGGTTCCACCGGCAACAACGCGGCTTACGTCATCGCTTGTGCGCGCGTCAATTTGCTGCGCAGCAGGCGCTCTTGATACCCAGTAAGCCGCCGCGGCCGCGACTGTGACTACGAGCAGCACAGCGACCGCTCGCCAGGCAACGAGCAAAGTAACCAGCCATCCGCCTCGCTCGGCTTCTCGGCTCTTTCGTTCGGCTTCGATGCGCGCACGGACTCGTGCGCTGAAAAAGGGCGCGGATGCGATTCGCTCGACTTCGTCGTCACTTGCTCCACCGCCACGCGCGACCATCTGTGTCAACTCATCCAAACGGTTGTCATCGGTTTTCATAACTTCCTCGCTTCGCTTCACAGGTACTCGCCGAGCACGAGGCGCAACGATTTGCGCGCGCGATGTGCCCGCACCTTTACTTTTGAAATCTTCCAGCCAAGCACGTCGGCAATTTCAGCGACGGTCATCTCCTCCGCATCCAGTAGAATCAGCACAATTCGATCGTCCGAAGAGAGACGCGCGAGCAGCTTGTTCGCGAGATCACGCGAGATGAGCGTCGATTCGGCTTCGCTGGCGGATGTCCGATTACTGAGTTGCGCGCCGAGCCACTCGCGTTCATCCGTTGTTATGTCGACAATCGAACCCTCCGGCCGTCGTCTTGCGCGGCGCAACTCGTCGTAGCAGGCATTTATCGCGACGCGCGACAACCATGCCGAAAAGGACTTGCCGCGATCGGGCGAGTAATCGACGAGGCCGAAATAAGCTTTGGTGAAAACTTCCTGCAGAACGTCTTCTATTCTTTCGGGCCGATTGAAGAACCGCCCGATGATTCGCGCGACTCGGCGGCGATGCCGGTCCAGGATCTCCTCGAACGCCGCGTCGTCGCCATCGCGCGCAGCCAGGGCGAGCAATTCATCCGTCGCCCCCAAGTCAGGCTGGACGATCCCGAGATCAGCTTTGGCTTCTTCCATCAGGTACATTGTCTGCCAATGACGCTGCGCGTAGAGCAAGGTCGCAAACTGCCGCTTTGCGAAACAGCAGGCCGCCTGGGTTGAACGCCTGGCACATCAGCCCGTCAGCTCAAGCAAACGATGCGCGCGCAGTATTAAACGGTAAACGCGCCGAAGTGGTATCTGGTTACAGGGCCGTCAATTCATGTTGACCTCGCGCGTCGCTGATTCAGCTCGAGCCAGCGCATTCCGGTGAACTCTGCGGATATTAATGGTATCGTTCCGGTCTCTTATTTCGAAATCCAGTCTTCGACATTCAGATCAGGGACGCGTCTGAAGTCAACCAGGTTTCTTGATAATAAAAGAGCATCGTGAGCGAGAGCGATAGCGGAGATTTTGAGATCCATAGTGCCAACTCGAAGCCGCTGCGCCTTTAAGCGTTGAAGCTCGATTGCTGCCCGCTCGTCGAAATCGAGGACGACTATGGAGCAATAGTTGTCGAGTTGCAGCCTCTAGCGGCGATATGCCTCGATCTGTTGAGGCATCGTCCGAGTTCTGGCGAGATACGCGAGGCGGCCCCTGATCTGCTCCTCGAAACTGACGATTGTGGCTGCTATTCCCTGCCCGGCAACCGCTGTCAGCTTTCTCAGGAGTCGATGTCGATCAAGGCTGCCGCTGTGCTCAAGTAGACTGAGGTGAGCGGTATCCAGTATGACCATTCACTCCTTTTTGACACGACGCTTCTTCGGTTTTGGTCTCTGGGCTTGTCGATATGCACGGCCGAGCGCCATCGCTTCTTCATAGGTAGGGTCGTCATCGAACGTACCCGCGATCTTCTCCCACCAGCCGCTATCCGCTTTCGACTTTAGCCGCGCCATTTCCTGTTCAAGCGTTGCTACTCTCAGTTCCAGCTCTCGCACTGCCATTCTTTCAACCTCGGTGGATTTATCTTAGAGCCTGTCGAGGAGTCGCTCAACCTAGCGTTGTCCAATTGCTACCCTTATGCCGATGCGCGCGAGAAGCGGCGGGCCGAGCGTCCTCACGGGTGTACGCCCGATGTCATAGCGCTGCCCGGTAAGGTTCTCAAGCGCTCCGAACACTTCAACTCCGTGGCCAAGAGAGCGCGCAGCAAACGCATCCAGAGTGAAGTACTTATCAAGCGGCAAGAGATTCTGATCGTCATCAAACTGCGCGCCGGCTGCGCGGCCTTGAACAGCAAGCGTGATTCGATGAGGGTTCGAGTACCGCGCTTGAAATGTCAGGAGGTGACGAGCGACCTGCGGGATCAACAATCCCTCGAGCGAAGTATTTGCTGGAAACTTCAACACCGTCGCGTCGATGAACTGATAGCCGCCCGTGATCGTGAACGTGCTCGATATGCGGGCTTCTGTTTCCAGTTCCAAACCGCGCGAGCGTGTGCGCCCGAGATTCTGACGTTGCCGAGTGATCAATGCCGGCGTCACGCTCAATGTGACGTTTGCTATCGGCCGAGTGATCTCGCTCCAGAAGAACGTGCCGCGAATGTTTACCTTCTTATCGGCCGCCGAAACCTTTACTCCCGCCTCGCCACCCGTAAGCCGCTCCGCAAGGAGCTTGGAGTTAGCCTGCGTCAGCACGTTCCCCACTCGAAATGACCGATACAGTTCATTCAGCGTTGGCGCGCGGAATGAGCGATACCCCGACACTATCACCGACACATTCTCATTCAACCTATGTAGAAGCGACAGGCGAGGGCTGAACGCAGTCTCGATTCGATCGGGAAATCTGGTTACGGTTACCGGCGTCCCGGCTGGCAGCGGCCTCGACGACGACAACGCATCGAAGTTTCGCCAGCGATCGCCGCGCACGCCCAGCGTCAACAACCATCGCGGAGTTATTCGAATGATGTCCTGCCCAAAAACGCCTACCGTTCCCTCGCGCCCGCCCGAGCCAACGGCTAACGTCAGCCGCCCCGCGGTGAATCCAAGCTCATCGCTTGCGCCGCGCACCTCGCGAGCATCAACACCGGCGACGAGCGTTTGCCGCGATCCGGCGGCCCGCGACCATTGAGTCACGAATCCTACTTGTTGAGCAGGCACGCGCTGGCTGCGAGTGATGGTTTCGGAGTTCCGGTCAGCGGCGATCGACGAGAAGTCCTGATTGAAAATCTCCGTCAACGCGAATGCGCGCGCCGAGAACGAACCCGCGCGCCGCGAATTGAGATCTGTTCCCAAGGCGACCTGGCGAATGTAGGTGTTGTTAGTCTGAATGGGCGTGCCGTTCTCGCGCGACTCGTCAAACAGCGAGCCTCGCACGAAGATTCGTCCGCGATCGGAAATCAATCGCTCAAGCGTCAGATCGATTGCCGTATGCGCCGCGCCCGCGCGAGTGTCAACACGGCCACGCTGAGTCTCGTCTACCAATATGTAGCCGTCCGTGTGAAACGCTTCGGCTGAAAGTTGCGCGGCCCACTGAAAGAGCTTACCTCCGGCGAAGAGCGAGACATTCGGGGTTTGTTCGTTGCCATAAGACGCTTCGAAAGACAGCGCCGATTCGCGGCTATCACGCGGAATCAAGTTAATCACGCCGCCCAGAGCGTCTGTTCCATAAAGGCTCGACGCGCCGCCCTGAACTACTTCGATTCGATCGAGTGCCGCGCGAGGCACGCGGCCCCAGTAGACCCACCCGCCAAACGGATCGTTGATCGGAATACCGTCCGCAAGCACGACCGCGCGGCTTGCTCCGCTCGCACCGACTCCTCTAAGCGACACGCCCTGTGAAGTCGGATTCGCGGTGCGGCTGCCGGATCGGCGAAACAGCGAGAAGCCCGGGATTTGCCGCAACGCATCGTCGATCGTCAACGCGGCAGTCGAAGATAGGTCTTCAGTCGAGAGCACCGCGACGCTCGCTGCTGTATCGGCGAGACGAGTCTCCGTGCGCGCGGCCGTTACGGTCATCTGTTCGGATAACGGAAGCGGTTCGAGAACAATCCGCAGATGCGTCGCGTCCGGGTCCGAACCGTTCACGACGCGGGTCACAGCAGCGAAGCCCGAAGCGCGAACCTGCAGCGACGCAGGTTCCGCGGGCGCGTTGAAACTGAATCGCCCATCGGCGGTTGTCCTGGTGGAACTTCCCGTCAGGTGCCCGGGACTGACATCCTTTGATTTGGCGAGCACCATCACTTCGGCGCCGGACACCGGCGCGCCGTTCTGATCAATCACCACGCCTTCGATCTTCAACGTTTGCGCACCGGCGGCCAAGTGAAACGCCAGCGTGATCGTGATAATCACGAGCGTCGAGGTGAGTTTTTTCATGCAACCAACCTGAGAGGAAATGGCCACGGATGACGCGGATCGGACCGATCGTCACGGATAGGATCCGCAATGAACCGTGGCGCATCGCAGTTTATCTGCCCTTTGAATACGACACGCGCCAGATCTTTTGTCCGCCGTCGTCGGTGATCAGCATCGAACCGTCCTTCAATACGAGCAAGCTCACCGGCCGGCCCCACACTTCTGCTTTGTCTTCGCCAAGCATCCAGCCGGTGACGAAATCATCGTAGCCGCCCACCGGTTTTCCATTCTTGAACTTTATGCGAATGATTTTGTAGCCCGTGCGCAACGTGCGATTCCACGATCCATGCAGCGCTACAAACGCGTCGCCGCGGTAGTCAGCCGGAAACGACTTGCCTTCGTAGAAGACCATGCCGAGCACCGCCGAATGCGCTTGGATCAAAACATCGGGCACAGTCGCTTTGGCTACGAGATCAGGACGCTCGCCCTTCCGGCGCGGGTCTTCGTGCTGGCCAAGGTACGCATAAGGCCACCCGTAGAACGCGCCTTCCTTGATGGCGGTCACGTATTCCGGAACCAACTCATCGCCAATCAAGTCTCGCTCCTCGACTGCCGCCCAGAGCTGTTTCGTTGCCGGGTTCCACGCGAGTCCGACCGGATTGCGAGTTCCGCTGGCGAAGATGCGATGACCAGTGCCGTCCGGGTTGAACTCAGATATCGCCGCGCGGATTTCAGGTTCGCCCGCGTTCACATTCGACCCCGAACCGACGGCGACGTACATCTTGGTGCCGGCTTGATTGAAGATCACGTTGCGAGTCCAGTGTCCCGGCCCACCCGGCAACTCGGCAAGTTTCTCGGGGTCCCCGTCTGCCTTCGTTTGACCGGCCTTGTACTTGAATCGCACGAGGCCGTTCGTGTTTCCCACGTACAGATAATCGCGCCAGAATGCGAGCCCGTACGGGCGCGTCAAACCGGTCGCGAACACAAAGCGCTCGTCGACCCGGCCGTCACCGTTCGAATCGCGGAGGATCGACACGCGGTTGGCTTGCGATTCGCTGACGAACACATCGCCGTTTGCAGAGAGCGCCATTGACCTTGGCTGCTGCAAATCACCTTCAGCAAAAACGTCGATCCGAAAGCCCGGTGGCACAGTCAACTGGGCGCCTTCAGGTCTCGGTATGACTCGCGACTGATTGCGTGGCCCGGTGAGTACTTCGGGCGGCGGCAAGTCCGCGACTTTGATGTCATAGTGTCGGAGCGTGCTTGGAGGCGAAGTTTTCATCGTCGCCTGAGCGAAACAAAAAGTTGTCAGAGCGAAAAGACCGACGGCAAGAAGCGAGATCCTCGAAAGATTGGTCGTAACCGAAGCTTTGACTTTCCGAAGCCGCATGCGCACCTCCCGCTGTTAGCTGATTTTGGTGAGTTATTCTCCCACAAACCAATGCAAAAGCAAAAACTGCGGCATGCGCTTCCTATTTTTCTCAAACGATGTCGAGCCCCGGCGATTCCTCTGTGACTCTACTTTTGCTCCGGGAACTTGAATCCGATATAGGTTCCGGAGCTGATCCCCATCAAACCGAGCAAGGTCGCGCTGAACTCAGGCATGGTCAGGCCGTTATACACCGACGAGATAAAGATCACTCCCAGCACGATCGTCCAGGCGAAGATCTGAAAACGGTGAAAGCTATAACCATTTCCGTCGCTGAGAACATCGCGCAGAAATCCGGCGGAGATCCCGGCCGATGCAGGCGGAATGAGTGCCTGAATCTGCTGGCCGATCTGGGCAAGTCTTGTGCGTGCATCCTGGAGTTGTTTGTTCAGGTTATCGCGATTGCTTATGTCGTCGGGAGTCATCGTCTCTTTTTCTTGAACGCCGGCAAGCTGTGTTTGAAGGTCGGGGATGGTTTGCTCGAGCGCTTGCTTCTCGGCCGTAAGATCCTGGACTTGACCCGCGGTCGCGGTATCCTTGCCCGAATCGATCATCGCCTCGCTTAACGCTGTTCCCGCGCTGATTCCCATCAGTCCGAGAAGCGACGGGGTGATCGTATCCAGAGCATCCGTGATCAGCCAGATGACAACGTACGAGGCGTACACCAGGAAAAACCAAAACGCCATTTGTGTGCGGCCGAGATTGTACGGTCTGAGCTTTCCACCGGCCGGTCTTGGGCCGGGCTCGCGGATGATGTGAGTGTTTCGGGCCAGCCAGACCAGCAAGGCCAGGGTGACCAATACGACGACCAATGCGATGATACCGTACCACTTCGAAATCACTGTGAGTTGAGCCGGATTACTTTGATCGTACACAGTATCAAACGCCGATTGATCTTCCAGGCCCACGCTGAAGAGCACCGGTTTGTGAAGACCTTCCGGAGCACCCAGCAAATCAACCCACGCATGCTTATTATCGGGAGTTATCTGCAGATGAAATCGCACGTGGTTCTTTGAGGTGTGAACCTCATTGGGATAATTGCCGCGAAGCGCCAGCCCATTCAGATACGGAACGAGCTTCCGTGCATCATGTGTTTTCGCCCACTCATCAAAGTTATCGATATCGACGAGGATCAGATCATCAGCCTCGAGGTTTCCCTCGATATGCGTGACTTTGGGCTGGACGACTGGACCGGTCTGAGGACTGGCAGCCGTCTGTGCAGATACTCTTAGAGCCGCAAAGCATCCCATCAACACAAAGATCACCACTCCCACCGCTCGCGCTGGTTTCATCTGAGATTCTCCTTATTTTGGATTGTTGGCCAGCTTACGGCGGAGATTATAAGCGATTTCCGAAATTGTGCACGCCCTTTTTGAATATCCAGATGGGGACTTCGCTGTGAGGATGCTCCGGGCCTCTTTCCTTTTGCCACGTTGCACGCCGGATCATTTATAATGCCGTCATGCCCAAGCGACAGATCGGGGTCGAAGTGTTAATCGAAGATCATTTCTGGAGTGAATCGCAAGGGTGCTACGTGTATTCGTATCACTGCCCGGCTTGCGGCCAGTTGAAACTTGTGCCCGAGTTGGGCATTCGCCGATGCGATTGCGGCTCGTGGTTGATCGTAACCAACCAAAGATGACCGGGAATCCATGGCCACTAAGCCTCGAAGACACAAAGGAGCACCAAGTTCACAACCGATTCGTTCAGGCGCCTGGTGCTCCTTTGTGTCTTAGTGTCTTCGTGGCGAGCTTTCTTCCTTCAGCAGCACCGCTAGAGCTTGAAGAAGACTTCAAGCGTCACCTGGTACTCAATCTTCCCATCCCGGATCGCGCCGCGTTGCTCGCGCAATTCGAACCATCGCATATCGCGAATCGTTTTACTTGCGCGCTCGATCGCCAATTCGACAGCTTTGCTGAAACTCTCGTTTGAAGTTCCCGCCACCGTGATGCCTTTGAACACATCGTTAGCCATTGATCACTCCCCTTCCGGATCGGTCATCGCGCGAGCGTCCAGCAGCCGGTCCACTTCTTCTCCACTGAACTCGCCCGACTCGATCATCTGTTCTCTGATTGTTTGGCCTGAACTGATTGCCTGTTTCGCAAGCTCGGCCGCGCGCGCGTAACCAATTCTTGGACTCAACACGGTCACAAGCGACACGCTGTGTTCGGCGTACCACCGGCATTGGGCTTCGTTTGCTGTTAAGCCGTCAACGCATCGCGTTCGAAGCGCCACGAGCGCGTTGTTCATGATCGTCAGCGACATCAGCAAATCGAATGCGATCACAGGCATCATCACATTCAACTCGAGCTGCCCCGCTTGCGCCGCGGCGGCGATCGCGGTGTCGTTGCCGATCACTTGAAAGCAAACCATGGTGGTCATCTCGGCCATCACCGGATTCACCTTGCCGGGCATGATCGATGACCCTGGTTGAACCGCGGGCAGGTTGATCTCGCCCAGTCCCGTGTTCGGTCCCGATGCAAGCAGCCGAAGGTCATTGCAGATTCGAATGAGATCGGTAGCCAGTGTTCTCAACGCTCCCGACAGCGCAACAAACGGCGACATACTCTGCATCGCTTCAAAGTAATTTTCGGTCGCGCGCAACTTCTGCCTGGTGATGACGCTCAACTCTTCGACGACACGCTTGCGATAACCGGGCGCTGCGTTCAAACCCGTGCCGACCGCCGTTCCGCCAAGTCCGATTTCTTTCAATTCGTCAGCCGCCCGCGCAATGCGATTGGCGTTCTTCTGCAGTGCCGTCGCGTAAGCGCCGAACTCCTGCCCCAGCCTGATCGGGGTCGCATCCTGAAGATGAGTGCGGCCCGATTTGACGATGCCGTCGAACTCGCTCGCTCGATCGCGAAACGCGGCCGCGAGATGATTGATCGTTAGAATCAGTTTGTCGGTGAGTTCCAGCGCGGCGAGTCTCATCGCGGTGGGAATTACATCATTCGTTGACTGCCCCATGTTGACGTGATCGTTTGGATGAACGATCGAGTGATCGCCCTTCGCGCCGCCGAGCAATTCAATCGCGCGATTGGCCAGCACTTCATTGGCGTTCATGTTATGCGAGGTGCCCGCGCCCGCTTGAAACGGATCGACGACAAACTGATCGCGTAGCTTTCCGTCGAGCACCTCATCGGCGGCCGCTTCGATTGCCTTTGCGATCGCAGGATCAAGCGCGCCAAGATTCGCGTTCACGCGCGCGGCGGCTTTCTTTATCTGTACAGTGGCGGTAACAAACGAGGGGTAAGGTTTCCAACCAGAAACAGGAAAGTTCTCAACGGCGCGTGCGGTCTGGATGCCGTAATAAACATCGCCCGGCAACTCGCGTTCGCCCAGCGAGTCTCGCTCAATCCTTGGTGGGATCGAATGTGACATGAGGAATCATCTCAACGTCTTCTTTCAGCGTCACACGGCCGGCAAGCTTTGTCTTCTTTTTCGTAAGCGGCACGAACTTGATCGTGCTGTCCACCAGTTTATCGTTGGGCCGGTATCCAAGACCGAATTCGGGAAGCTCGGGCCGGCTCATCAGACGCTTGATGTCCCACATCGTCTCTTCGCGAGTGAATGCACAGATCTCCAACTCGCGGCTCATGATGATCGCCTCTTCGGGACACGCGTCGACACAGAAACCGCAAAACACGCAGCGCAGCATATCGATGTCGAACCGCGCCGGATACTTTTCGATGAGCGGATCGGGGTGCTCGGCGGGCTCGATGTAAATGCAATCAGCCGGACACGCAGTCGCGCACATGTAGCAAGCCACGCAGCGCGGCGAGCCGTCGTCACGCGCGGTCAGGATGTGCGCGCCGCGATAGCGCTCAGAGTAAGAGCGACGTTCCTCGGGATAGCTGATCGTAGCCTTCACCTTGCCCGTGAGGTTATCCATCATCCGATTCATCGTCAGGCCCATGCCCGCAAGCGGCGCAAGCATTTCTTTGGCGAAGGACGTCTCGCGTTCCGCGCGCGCCCGCACATCGATTGTTTTTGCTTCTTTCTTCATACGTGAACCGGCTTGAATCTAACCCAGTACAACGCCCGGTAACCGGGTTTGATCGATCGTTACACCACGAAACTCCGGAACTGTTTCCGCCATCGTTCTGAACACATCTTCCGCGGACATCCAGGGTGATTGGGCGCCGCTCGCGTGAAGCAGCATTGCAAACACTTCCCAAATCGGCAGCGCATCTCCGGGAGAGCTGACGCTCCGGCCAGCGTATTGGAGGCGGCTTTGATAATTCGTGAACGTGCCTTCTTCTTCCGACCACGCGGAAACCGGCAAAACAAAACTTGCCCGCGATTGCCAGTCCGCCTTGTGAGCCGCTAGCACCACGGAATAGTCGAGCGATTCAATCAACGTGGAGAGCCGCGCCTCTGCCTCTTCATCATTCGGCCGGCGCACAAGCGGTTTGAAGTACATGATCACGCCTGCTCGTATCTCGCCGGACTTCGCCGCTTTGATCGCGCCTTCAATCCCACCGAGATCATCGCTCATCAATCCAAGCTTGATCGCGCCCATCGAGTTCGGATGCTTGTCCATGTGACGCAGGATCTTGTCCTCTTCCTCGACGACGGTCTTGTCTTCCGAATCAAGCCGAAACTCGAATCGCGCACTGCCGAGATATCGCTTGAACAGAAACAGCGATTCATTGGTCGCGGATGGAGACGCGACTCCGATAATCGAATCGTCGCCGCTCGTTCCGCGAATCTCTCTCAATCGCGAATCGATCGAGAGAACCGCTTCTTCCCAGGTGACCGGCGCCTGAACGCCGTCGCGCCCGTTCGCCAGCGGACGGACGACTCGTTCGCCGGCCGCAAGCTCGTGAAAGCTCAAGCGGCCTTCATCACACAACCAGCTTCGGTTCACCTCAACATTGCGTCTCGGTATCATCCTGAAAATCGAGCCGTCTCGGTGATCGATACGAACCGTGCATCCCGTCGAACATCCGCCGCACACTGAATCCGTCGCGTGCAGAAACCAAACCCGGCACTTGAATCTGAAGTCGCGCGAGGTCAACGCACCCACCGGGCAAATATCAACGACGTTGCCCGAGTATGGATTGTCGAGCGGCTTGTCTTCGAATGTTCCGATCGCGACGTGATCGCCACGCCCGAAGAACTGCATCTCGCCTGTCCCGGTCACATTGTCAAAGAATCGAATGCATCGCGAACACAGCACGCATCGCTCCTGATCGAGAACAACCATCGGACCGAGGTCGATGACCTTGCGCTTGCGCACTTTCATATCGAGCGGGATCTCGCTGGTGTGCAGACCGTAGACCATGTAGTAGTCCTGCAAGCGGCATTCGCCCGCTTGATCACACACCGGGCAATCAACGGGATGATTGATCAGCAGGAATTCGAGCACTCCACGAACAGCTTCCTTCACTCGCTCGTTGGTCGAGCGAACGATCATTCCTTCATTCGGGATCGTCGTGCAGGCGGGCGTGAGCTTGGGCATCTTCTCGACATCGACGAGACACATCCGGCAGTTGCCGTCGATTGGAAGGTCGGGATGATAGCAATAATGCGGGATCTCAATGCCGTGATCGGCGGCGGCTTGAATGATGGTCTGCCCCGGCTTGGCTTCGATTTCCTGATCGTTGAGTATGAATTTCGGCATTGTCTAATAAGACTCTGGAACCACAGATGAACCCAGATACCGCCCATGCAATCTTCTCTGTCCTTATCGGTGTTCATCTGTGTTCATCTGTGGTTCCTCTTCTTCCGTGGTTTCAATTCGCACACAGCGCTTCAAACTCGCTGCGAAACTTCGTCACGAAACTTCTGATCGGCATCACGTCGGCATCCGCGAGCGGACAAATCGTCTTGCCTTCCATCCGATCACAAATCTTCAAGAGCAAATCCAGATCGGATCGCTTGCCCTTCCCCGCCACGATGTTCGTCAAAATCTTCGCGGCCCATCCCGTGCCTTCGCGGCAAGGCGTGCATTGGCCGCAGGATTCGTGAGCGTAGAAATCCGCGATCACCGATAACGTCTCGGGCATGCTGGTCGTATCATCCAACACGATCATCCCGCCCGATCCCAACATCGTTCCTGCTTTTGCCAGCGATTCATAATCCAGCAACACGCCTTCACATTCCGCGGCGGTCAGCACCGGCACTGAAGACCCCCCCGGGATCACCGCTTTCAACTTGCGGCCGCGCGCAATCCCACCCGCTTCATTGTTAATGAAGTCGAGTAGCGGATATCCCATCTCGACTTCGTAAACACCGGGCTTCGCCACGTGTCCCGAAACCGAAAAGAGTTTCGTGCCTTTGCTTTTCTCAGTCCCCATCGCCGCGTACGCCGCAGCTCCGTTCTGAATAATCCACGGAAGCGCGGCCAGCGTTTCGACGTTATTCACAACGGTTGGCGAAGCCATAAATCCGTGGCTCGCGGGAAACGGCGGCTTGATGCGCGGATATCCACGATTCCCCTCGAGCGATTCAATCAGCGATGTTTCTTCTCCGCAGATGTATGCGCCCTGCCCGAGATGAACAAAGATATCGAGCGAGAAATCCTTCCCCAGCACTGATGGCCCCAGGAACTTTGCCGCATATGCTTCATCAAGCGCCTTCTGCACCGTGTTCGCTACAAACTCGTACTCGCCGCGAATGTAGATGTACGACAGATGACAATCGAGCGCGTAGCTCGCGATCGCCATGCCTTCGATCATCATGTGCGGATCGCGTTCCATCAGCAGCCGATCCTTGAAGGTGCCGGGCTCGCTTTCATCCGCGTTGCACAGCAGGTATGTAGGCTTGCCGGTGTTTCGCGGAACGAAGCTCCACTTCATGCCAGTCGGAAATCCTGCGCCCCCTCGACCTCGGAGCCCGCTCGCCTTCACCTCTTCGATCAACACCGGCTGCTCCATCGCCAGCGCCTTTTCGAGCGCTTTGTAGCCGCCGCGCTCGCGATACTTCGCGATGCTCGCCTGTTCAGGCTTGTCGATGTTGGCCAGAAGAATCTTATTCATCACGAAGCTTCTCTATGATCTCAGCGACGCGCGGCGGTGTAAGGTCTTCGTAATATCTGTCTCCAACCTGCATGGCTGGGGCTGTACCGCATGAACCCAGGCACTCGGTGGTGTCCCAACTGAATTTGCCGTCAGGGGTGACTTCGCGTCTTTCGACCCCGAGTTGTTTCTTGATTTCATCGATGCACGGATAAACTCCCCCGAGCCAGCAACTCACATTCTTGCAGATGTCGATGTGATGCTTCCCCGCGGGTTTCTTGTGGAGCATCGTGTAGAACGTCGCAACACTCAGCACGTCTGAAGGCGGATAGCCCATCAGCCCGCCGACGTATTCGGAGACTTCCTGTGATATCCAACCGAACTCGCGCTGGGCAAGGGTCAGCACCGGAAGCAACGCCGCACGCTTCTCGGGATAGTGGCTCAGTATCGTTTGATACCGTCGCTTGGCTTCTTCGCTAAACTCGATCATCGATTAAAAACCGTTCCGGGTTCTGGGTTCCGGGTTCTGGGTTCTGGGTTTCGGGTTTCGGGTTTCGGGTTTCCGGGTTTCGGGTTTCCGGGTTTCGGGTTCTGGGTCCCGACGAGTGCAACCCTGAACCCTAAACCCTGAACCCTAAACCTACCATCATCGATCAAGCTCTCCCGCAATGATGTTCAAGCTGCTCAACGTCGCGATCGCATCCGCTACCAATCCGCCTTCGATCATCTTCGGGTAAGCCGAAAAAATCGGGAAGCACGGGCCTCGCGCATGTACTCGCCACGGCCGAAGCGAACCATCGCTCACAATGTAAAACCCAAGCTCGCCGTTCCCGCCTTCGCTGTAGCCGTACACTTCACCAGGCGGAGCTTGAATGCCATGCATCACCAGCTTGAAATGATTCATCAGGTCTTCGATGTTCGTATACACGCCCTTCTTGGGCGGCAACGTGATTCGCCGATCGTCGACTTGATAAGGTCCCTCGGGCAGGTTGTCGAGCGCTTGATTGCAGATGCGCAAGCTCTGCCGCATCTCTTCCATGCGAACCAGGTAACGATCGTACACATCACCACGGTTGCCGATCGGCACTTCGAAATCGAAATCCTCGTAACTCGAATACGGATGATTCTGGCGAATGTCATATGGCACGCCCGCCGCGCGCAACATCGGTCCCGTGAATCCCCAATCAATCGCATCCTTGCCTGAAATCTCAGACACCCCAACGGTGCGCTGCTTGAAGAGCCGGCTGTTTGTGTTGAGCTTGTTCAGATCGTCGATGTATCCCGGCAAGCGGCCGAGCACTTCGCGACATCGCGGAACAAAATCATCGGGCAAGTCGGCCGAGAGTCCGCCCACTCGGACATAACTCACCATCATCCGCTGGCCGGAGGTCATCTCGAGCAAATCGTAAATCTCTTCGCGAGGCTCGAACGCATACCAGAAATTCGTAATCGCTCCCAGATCAACCAGCGCCGCGCCCAGGCACACCATGTGATCCATTATGCGAGACAGTTCGCCGAGCAACACTCGAATGTACTGGACGCGCTTTGGCACCTCGATGCCGAGCAGCTTCTCGACCGTGCACGCGTAGCCTACGTTGTTAAGAAACGACGAACAATAGTTCAGCCGGTCGGTGTAAGGGATCACACCGTTCCACTGATGAGTCTCGGCCATCTTTTCGAAGCAGCGATGCAGGTAGCCGATTTCGGCGTCCGCCTCGACGATAGACTCGCCATCCAATCGGCAGACGATTCTCAACGCGCCGTGCGTGGCCGGATGCGAGGGACCTATGTTGATGATTGTAGGTTCGGGCGCCAGGCGATCGGTCTCGTGTCCTTGCCACTCGGTTTTGTATTCGAGAGGCAGCTTGTAGTCGCGCGACAGAATCGTTCGCGCGCCCGCTTCGTGATCCTTGCGAAGAGGGTGTCCCTGAAATTCTTCGTGACAGAGAATGCGGCGCAGATCGGGATGATTGCGAAAGTTGATCCCGAACATGTCGAACGTTTCGCGCTCGTGCCAGTTCGCGGTCTTCCATATCGATGACACGGAATCGACTTCCGGAGCCGATTCCGGGAGCGGCACCTTTAGACGAACGCGATGCCCGTGATCGATCGAGTACATGTGATAGACGACATTGAATCGCTCGTCACGCGTTCTATCCGGATAACCCTGGTAGTCAGCGCCCGTGATTGTGCTCAGCAGATCGAACTTCGTTGATGGGTCATCTTTCAGCGCACGGCAAATCTCGGTGACCTTATCAGGCCTGACGGTGATCGCGAGGTCGCCGCGAAAATCATTCACATCCAGTACTTGATCCGCGAATCTACTCTGGACCAGCGCCGCGATTGGATTCTGCGGAGCGGCCGGCTCGCGAGTGATCTGAACCAGTCTCACCGCTTCGCGCGCTTGCTCTTCGGCGATCAGCATCGGCTTAGGCGAAGTCTCGGTGATTTCTTTTTTCATCCGCTCGCGTAGTTCGCGGCGAGCGTCGGCATCGACGATGTTCTCTTTTTCGATGAGCTGGCGAATCATCAGCACGGCTTGAAGGACCGCTTCGGGAGTCGGCGGGCAGCCGGGGATGTAAACGTCTACCGGGATGATTTCATCGATGCCCTGCATCACGTGATAAGCGCGATAGAACCCGCCCGAAGTCGCGCACGCGCCCATGCACAGCACCCATTTGGGATCGGGCATCTGTTCGTAGATTCGCTTGAGCACCGGCCCCATCTTATCGGTGATCGTACCCATCACCATTAATAAGTCGGATTGGCGCGGCGAGAATCGAACTACTTCGGCTCCGAACCTGGCAACGTCGTAATGCGCCGAGACGACCGACATGTACTCGATGGCGCAGCATGCGGTTCCGAACGGCAGCGGCCAAAGAGAATTCTTCCTTGCCCAATTAGCGAGTTCGCTGACTTTGGTAGTAAAGAAATTCTCACCAACTGCCGACTCGATCGCCATGCTCTACTCTTTCTCCGGCGCCGTTGTGATATCAGTGGGGATTCGATCAGCGAAGGTCATCGTGGTTATCCAAGCTCGATTGAAATCTTATCGTCGAGACGGAGGTGAGTCAAACTGATGGCTATCTGGCGGCAAGACGCTGCGTGGCGATAGACAATGGAGCCTCTGGGTGCCGGATAATCTTCCGATAGGAGCGGATACCGATCGATAAGTCCTAATTAGCCTTCAAGTATCTTGTTCGTCTCGCGAAAATCGCCGAACAGTAAGGGTCGGAGTAATAGCTCCGACAGTTCATCGATCGCTCGCTCCTTTCTCGAAACTAGTTGCTTGTAACATGCATTTCGCCAGCGCAGGAATCCGTGCGAATCCGCCTAATCAGCGTCATCCGCGGTCTATGGTTCGAACTCAATGCTCCTCATTATCGGCGAATAGACCACGGATGACGCTGATTTGACGGATTCGCACGGGTACTACGCCTTCACTAGCGATATGCTCGTTACAAGCAACTAGTGCTTTGCCTCTGGCCGTGATCCTTAATTCTGTGTGCTCTCCAGTCTTTTCGACTGCGGCGAGTGCTACTTCAGTCGCAGAGAAGAGACGCGCTTTAGCGGACCGATTGGACGGGGGCTGCGGGCTCGGTGTTAGGGGTTGGTTATCCGCATCGGGTCATCACCCTCGTGTGCTCTAGCCAAATCTACTCCGACCATTATTATTGACACATCCGTCAAAATGACTTAGATTTCCCGCACCCTCAAAGACATCTAAACGAGCTGCCCCTTGAGCTTCCCTTCATAGCCCCGAGCAACGCAGGCGCTTCTATGTCTAACCCTCGCGGGTTATCTGACCGCATCCTTGTCTTAGGAGACGAATCAAAGTCGGCGCGAGCTATCCAAAGATTGCTCCAGGCCGCGGGCTATGATGCGGTCTCGATCGATTCAATCGAAGCGACTCGCGATGAACTCCGCGCTCGCGAAGTGTCGTTGATCGTCATAGAGTCTTCCGCGTCACGCCTTGCGGATTCCTCTTACCTTCCTTCGCCGGACGATTCAGGCGAAAGTCTCCGTCGAACGCACTGGGCTCATCTCGCGTTGGCATTCTGTGAGGAGATTCGTTCCCAGCGCGCGACTGCCGAATTGCCGGTCCTGGTCATTTCAAAGAGTCACCGTCCACAGGACAAAGTTGCGTGCCTCAATCAGGGCGCCACTGATTACCTGACACGACCTTATCAAAGAGCCGAGCTGCTCTCGCGCGTGCGAGCGCATTTGCGTTTCTCTCACTACGAACGCGAGAGAGCCGCGCGATTCGAGCAGTTGCACGTGCTGCATACTGTGTCATCGGTGCTCGCAAGTTCCCTCGAACCCGAGGTCCTACTGACCGGCACGCTATCCGCGCTGATCAATTATGCGCAGGCGGATGCCGGGGTGGTTTACCTGCGCGAGGCCGACGAGCGCCCGATGTTGGTTGCAGCCGCTGAAGGTTTCGAGTTGGACGATTCCTCGCACGGGCGCTTGCTGGACTTGTATTCGCGCATCGTTCCTCTGATGAACGGAAAGCCGCTCATCCTCGAGCCGCTCCCCGATTCCGCGCGCCGCGGCGCCACCGATCTGCTAAAAGAAGTCGGGGGCCTTGTATGCGCGCAGCTTTCGCTTAAGGGCAAAGTGCTCGGCGCGATGTGCCTGTTCTCGAAGCACGGCACGCCCTTCCCTCGCCATCAGACCGAACTGCTGTCAACGGTTTGCAATCAATTGATGGTGGCTCTCGAAAACGCTCGGCTGTACGTCGAAACCAGAAAGAGCGCCGCCCAGCTTTCGTTCGTTTACAACCTCGGCAACAACCTGATGACTTCGCTCGAAATGGACGAGTTGCTGGGCTACGCGGCATTCACGGTAGGCAAGAGTCTTGAGTGTGACGCGTGCGCGATTGTGGTCAGGAGTTCGACTAATCCGGACGATCTGGCGTCGGCGATCTACTCGCGGTCGCAGGAAGATGCTCCACAGGGCGCCGAATGGTTTCACAAGGATCGGATCACGAATTATCTGAACTCGGCGGATTGGCGAGTACAACCGGCCATACAGATTCGAACAGCCGAGCGGTTTCTGGTCGATCAAAAGATCGTGCTCGAAACTGTGATCCCGCTTATGTTTGATGACCGCGTGCTTGGATTTCTGATCTGCGGGAGTCACGCCTCACGTCCGATTAGCACGGATGATCAGAAACTTCTTGGCGCTGTTGCGCAACAACTGAGTCTCGCAATCAGAAACACCGAATTGTATCGGAGGACGAAGGACACTTCGATCAATCTCGCTGTGGAAGTGTCGCAGCGCACGCGTGAAGCTGAAGAGCAAAAGCGTTTCACCGAAAAGATCATCGATTCCCTTCCCGTGTCTCTCTATGTCGTTGATCGCGACATGAGAATCGTGGCGTGGAATCGCAATCGCGAAGTCGGCGGCCTCGGAATAAATCGCGAGCACGTGTTGGGCCGCAACGTTTTCCAGGTGCTGGCCCGTCAGCCGCGGCGCAGGCTCGAGGACGAGTTCACCGATGTGTTTCGCAGCGGTGAGATCGTTCACATGGAACAGGAGAGCTGGTTTGAAGGCCAGAAGAAGACCTGGAAGATCAGCAAGATCCCGATGCGCGTCGATAACGCCGAAGTCACCCACGTGATCACCGTCGGCGAAGACGTCACCGAGCAGAAGAAGATGAATGAAGCGGTGATTCACGCCGAGAAGCTTGCATCGATCGGCCGGCTTGCGGCGGGAGTCGTTCATGAAATCAACAACCCGCTGGCGACTATCGCAGCTTGCTCCGAAGCCCTGACCGCGCGCGTCGAAGACGTTGGAGACGTGACGCTACATCAGGATTTCGGCGAGTACCTGCACATCATTCGCGACGAGGCGTTCAGGTGCAAGACCATTACCAACAGCCTGCTCGAGTTTTCGCATCAGCGGCAGGCGGAAAAGATGGCCGGCGACATCAATCAGATCATCGAGCAGACATTGCAGCTCATCAGGCATCATCCCAAGCTCGGTTCGATGCGAGTGATCAAGGAACTGGATTACGCACTCGATCTCGTGGACGTCAACGAAGGCCAGATGAAACAGGTCTTCATCGCGCTGATAACCAATGCGTTCGATGCGATGGAATCGAACGGGACACTGACGATACGAACAAGGCGCGATGAGTCGGAGAATGAGTCGATGTTCTGCGCGGAATTCAGCGATACGGGCTGCGGCATCGCGCCTCAACACCTTGCAAAAATATTTGACCCCTTCTTTACAACCAAACCTCTGGGCCGCGGAACCGGTCTGGGGCTATCGGTGTGCTACGGAATCGTGTCGGAGCACGGCGGGAGAGTCGAGGTTGATTCGAGCGAAGGCGCCGGATCGACATTCCGGGTTCTTCTGCCGCTTCATCACGAAGCGAGTTCGGTTCGCGAGCCATCGTTTGAAAGCATACTCGAGATGGAGGGAGTGCTGTGAGTGAAAATCCAAGTGTAAAACTGCTGATCGCCGAGGACGAAATGAATCTCGGTTTGGTGCTTCAACGGGAGCTGTCGCGAGCGGGCCACGACGTTACGCTCGTGCACGACGCGGAAGCCGCAATCAAGGCGGCCCGCGACGGCGAATTCGACGTTGCGCTTCTGGACATAATGATGCCGGGCCGCAGCGGGCTGGAAGTTCTCCGCGAGCTTCGCCAGCAGGAGCAACCGCCCGAGGTGCTTATGATGACCGGACACGCGACGGTCGAGACGGCGCTTCAGGCGATGAAGCTCGGCGCTTATGACTATCTGACGAAACCGTGCCACATCCGCGAGCTCGAAGCGATAGTCGGAAAGGCATTCGAGAAACGGCAGCTCAAGAACGAAAACCTGGTTCTTCAATCGCGGCTGACCTACAAGGAGAAAGCGCCGGACATCGTTGTGCGCAGCCAGAAGATGACCGAGGTGATGGCGCTGGTTCGAAAGATCGCGACATCAAACGCAACGGTTCTGGTCACAGGCGATTCGGGCACCGGAAAGGAACTGGTCGCGAACACCGTTCACTGTTTCTCGCAACGGCACGCAGGTCCGTTCATCGACATAAGCTGTGCGGCGATACAGGAAACGCTTCTCGAGTCGGAGCTTTTTGGTTACGAGCAGGGCGCGTTTACCGGCGCTCGCAAACGCAAGCTTGGATTGTTGGAGCTCGCTCATGGTGGAACGCTGTTTCTGGATGAGATAGGTGAGATGAGTCTCACGCTTCAATCGAAATTGCTGCGGGTGCTCGAGACCCAGACTTTTTATCGAGTCGGCGGTACGAAGAAGGTCGCGGTGGATGTGCGATTCATCGCCGCAACCAACCGGGATTTGAATTCCTACGTCGAGGAAGGAAAGTTCCGCAACGATCTTCTGTTTCGAATAAACAACTTCACAATCAAGCTGCCAGCGTTGAGCGAAAGACCCGAGGACATTCCCGCGCTTGCGGATCATTTCCTCTCTCAGGTGAGCGGCGGCGATCGCGTGAGCCTGACGGACGAGGCGATGCAAGTGCTGATGAATTACACCTGGCCCGGCAACGTTCGCGAATTGAGGAACGTAATCGAGCGTGCCGTGATTTTGTCATCCGGCGAAGTGATCACTGCTGATGATTTGCCGCTCGAGCTGCGCACGCATCGAATGATCAGCGTGGATTCGGCGGGCGGCGGTGACGAAGCGGCGGGCAGCTTGGATGAGATGCGCCGAAAGCAGATACTGGCGGTGCTCGAACAGGTCGGCTGGCATCAAGGAAAGGCGTCGGAGATTCTTGGTATCTCGCCGAGCACTCTTTATCGACAGCTCAAGTCGTACGGGTTGACTCGCTCAAGGAGAATGCCCGAAATGAGCTGGCAAGCGGATCAAATGAAGTAGTGCGTAAAGAAGAATCTCTCTACTAAGGCGTAGCTACACGAGGTAGGTTTCGTGCGCCCTTCGTGACTGGTTGCCTTTGTGGAGGGACAATCTCATTCACTCCTGCATTCCTGTTCTGTTGCATTCCCGCGCGCGGCTTCGCTAATCTTATTCTCGCGAGATACTTTTGCGAGGAATAAGTGCAATGGATCAATTCAGAAATGACAGCGGGTTTAGCGGAGGCCAAAAGCCCCACGATCCCTGGAAAGACCGTCGAGGCGCTCGTGGCGCGTGGCTTATCGGCAGCTTTCTGATCGCCGCCCTGGTCGTGACCGTGGCAATCATTCAGGGTGCATACCATCGCGGATCCGGAAACATTCCGGTCTTACCTGAGCCGCGGCGAGTATCCACGGCGCCTTCGCCCACCGAACTGTCCACGTCGTTTCGCGAAGTCTCAAAGGCTGTTAAGCCGGCCGTCGTTTACATTGAGGTTGTCGAACGAGGCGCCGCCGAACGCGGTCCGTCGGATTTCTTCGGCTTCCCGTCGCCCAACACACCTCGGAGGCGCGAAGGCGCGGGCTCGGGATTCATTGTTACCGAGGACGGCTACATCCTCACGAACAATCACGTCGTGGGAAATGCAAACAAGATCAGCGTCACTTTGTCTGACGGACGAAAGCTCAACGCTGAACTGGTTGGTACCGATGTTGAGACCGACATAGCACTAATAAAGATCAACGCGAGCGGTTTGCCCATCGCGGTGCTGGGCGATTCAGACGATGTGCAGCAGGGCGATTGGGTGCTTGCACTGGGGAGTCCATTCGGTCTTCAACAAACGTTGACCGCCGGCATCGTCAGCGCAACAGGCCGCGAGCTTCGCGAGTCGCAATACAATCACTACATTCAGACCGATGCGTCCATCAACCCCGGAAACTCCGGTGGTCCATTGGTGGATATGCAGGGTCAAGTGATCGGGATCAACACGATGATCCTCACCGGCGGGCTTAGCTCCGGGAACATCGGCATCGGCTTTGCGATTGCCGCAAACACCGCGCGCGAGGTCTTCAAACAACTCGCGAAGGGCGGCAAGATCAGCCGCGGATATCTGGGAGTACTGGTAACCGACCTGGACGACGCAAGGGCTCACGCGCTAGGTCTTGAACCGAAGTCGGGAGTGTTTGTTAGCGATGTTCCAGACTCGAACAGCCCCGCGGGCAACGCGGGAATCAAACCGAAGGATGTGATCACGACGTTTAACGGCAAACCCGTGCGAGCTGCGCGCGAGCTTACGGATTCAGTTGCCGCTACGCCAGTAGGCCAAACCGCGCGTGTTGAGCTCATACGCAACGGCCAGCACGAGACGGTCGATGTCCGGCTTGTCGAACGGCCGAATAACGTTGTTGCCAGCACACAGCAGCCGCAGGGCGACGATCAGGAAGGCGAGGCACAACAAGGACGCCTCGGCATCCAGGGCAAGACTGTCACGCCAGAGACAGTCGACCAGATGAAGCTGAAGCTAAAAACGCCTTCGGGAGTGTTTGTCGGCGCCGTTCAGCCAGACAGTCCTGCCGCGGATGCTGGAGTGCAGCACGGCGATGTTATTCACGGCTTTGATCGCGCGGAGATCAAGACTGTTGAGAATCTGGCTGAAGCTGCCAGGTCAGCGAAGCCGGGCCGATATCTGCTTGAAGTGGAGAGAAACGGTCACACAATCTTCTTGACCGTTACGCTTGAATAACGGTTAGGAGTGCGGCGACAAGTCGCCGCACTCCAACCTACATCGCAAGCCCGCCATCCGCCTGTATCACCTGCCCGGTGATGTATCGCGCGTCATTCGAAAGAAGAAATAACGCGATGCGCGCGACTTCCGCTACGGTGCCGTATCGGCCAAGCGGAATCTGTTCGAGCATCTTTTGCTTGTATTCGTCGGGAAGCGCGGCGGTCATATCGGTTTCGATCAATCCGAGTGCGAGCGCATTCACGGTGACGCTTCGCCGCCCCACCTCTTTGGCCAGTGCTTTAGTAAAGCCGATCAGCCCCGCCTTTGAAGCCGAATAATTCGTCTGGCCCGCCATCCCAACGACTCCACTGATCGAGGCGATGTTCAGAATTGCGCCGCGTCGTTGGCGAACCATCACCGATACCGCGTGCCTCGTCACGTTAAACGCGCCTTTGAGATTTGTGTCGACCACCGCATCCCAATCATCAGGGTTCATCATCATTATCAATTTGTCGCGAGTGATGCCCGCGTTGTTGACGAGATAGTCGACTGAGCCGAATTCACTCTTGACCGCTTTGACCATCGACTCAGCGGCCGCGAAATCAGTTACGTCGGCCTGGAATGCAAGCGCGCGAGTACCCGCGCTTTGGATCTGAGCGACTAGTTGATCGGCCATCTCGCGATTCTGATTGAAGCTGAAAGCTACGTTTGCGCCACGCCGCGCAAGCTCTTCAACAATCGCGCGCCCGATACCTCTCGACCCGCCCGTTACAATCGCCGACCTTCCCGCGAATTCCGACATTGAGCTCCTCTGGCTAGCGCAAGCTGCCAGCTTGCGTTTCGTTATCGCTTCACCAATCGTCAGTGACAAGCTGGCAGCTTGCGCTACAACGTCAACTCTTCCCTTCTCTTTGCGAGCGATTCAACGCGATGCTCGTTGACTTCGTATCCGATACCGGGGCTCGCGGCCGCAGTGATCGTTCCCTGAGGACTCACCGTCACCGGAGGCTCGATGACATCCTCTTCCCAGTACCGCGCCGACGCCGACACATCGCCCGGCAAAGTGAATCCAGGCAACGTTGACATCGCGATGTTGTGCGCGCGTCCTATGCCGGACTCGAGCATTCCGCCGCACCAAACCGGCATCGATCGCATCGCGCAGAATTCCTGAATCGATCGCGCTTCGGCGTGTCCGCCGACGCGTCCGAGCTTGCAGTTAATGATCCTGCACGAGCCGAGTTCGTGCGCGTGCCGCGTATCGGCGACCGTCAGTATAGATTCGTCGAGGCAGATCGGTGTGTTGATCTCGCTTTGCAGCTTGGCATGGTCCAGTAAATCGCCAGGCGCCAACGGCTGTTCCATCATCATCAATTCGTATTCATCCATTCTCTTGAGCACATCGATGTCGGCGAGCGAGTAAGCCGAGTTCGCATCAACCGATAAACGAATTCGAGGATATTTCTTCCGAATAGCTTCAACGAGCGCGACGTCCTGGCGCGGCTTGATCTTGATTTTTATGCGTTGATAGCCCGCTTCGACTTCGCGCGCAACTTTTTCCAGCAGGACTTCCGTGCTCTGCTGAAGACCAATCGACACACCGCAGGCGATCTCGCTGAGCGTGCCGCCCAGGTGTTGCCAGAGCGGCTTCTGCAGAAGCTTTGATTCAAGATCCCAGATCGCGGTTTCAACGGCGCCCTTTGCCATTCGATTGCCGCGTATCCGCTCAAGTGCATCCCTCACTTCCTCGGCGCGCTCGATCGACGCCGCGGACAAAAGCGGAGTGACATAGTTGCTGATGATGATCCACGCCGTGTCGATTGTCTCGTGGTTATAAAACGGGTCCTCGGGCGCCGTGCATTCGCCATAGCCGAACGCGCCCGATTTATCGAACACCCTGACGATCATTATTCGCCGCCGCGTCGTCCGGCCGAAGCTTGTTTCAAACGGCCATTTCAGCGGCAGCTCGATCTCTCTCAACTCGATTCGTTCAAGATTTAGTCTCATTTCTCTTCACCAGATGCTCCTTGAAACGAAAATTGCCTATCATCACTGCCAAGCAAATATTTTCCGAAACCGTCGAGCCGTTCAAACCCGCGAGCGATAAGACCGGAACTCAGCTTCGCGATGAAATCTTCGCGTACTCGCAGACGCCACTTGAGGTGTTCCGCGACCGATCCGGCGCGCGCGGCGTTGATGTCTTCGTGGATCAACACGGTTTCGACTTCGCCTTCGACGGTAGGACGATTACCCGACATTACCGATTCGACGTGCGGGGATGAAACCCACCACTCAGCGAACACGCGATCGGACGGAACATCCGAATCAAAGACGGTCGATAAACCTTCGCCGTAATAGTTCACTTCGTAGCGGCGAACGATCGCCCCCAGCTTGTTGATATTGAGGTGGGCATTGCGCGATTGTAATGGATCAAACGTCCAGAAAATCAGTAAGACACCGTTCTCCAGGGCGTGTTCCCGCTGGGCCCGCTTTAACTTGAATCCGATATCCTTATGCCGGAACTCTTCGAGCACCGCAGCCAGGTGCGAGTGATATGCGATGTGCCCGTCTACCTGCGCAATCATCGTATGCACGAACCCAATCAAGCGTCCTGAAGACTGGAACGCGCCGATCGTCGGAGCATTGCAGGTCCGAGAGATCATGTACAGCCTGATCGGCATTATGCCGATGTCGTCATCTCTCCAGACCGCACGCTCGAGGCCGATGCATTGTTGAAAATCCTCAACTGAAGAGCATTCTCGGATCGTCACCGCGGCTTCGGACATAGTGGAGCAGTATAGTAAGCGATGGTGACTCGTTCAAGGGACGATCCATGCGCTGCGTTCGAGAGAAGCGCCCATTCGCATGCTATACTTTCAACACGATGCCCGATCCGAAGGACAGCGTCCTTGATAAAGCGGAGAACCTTGCAAGACGTGTTCTTGAGCGCCTCGGATCAAAGGTCGACGCAAAACTCACAACCGGCGATCAGCGTGCACTAAGCCTTCGCAAGATCGGGGATCTCACCGCCAGAATCGAGCGATTGATCGAGTCGAGCCTCGAAGAAGATGACCGGGGGGTTCGACGCGTCGCACCCAATCGCTTCTCGGTGCTCTTCACCTACGAAGAAACTTCCACCCTCAGCACAGAGTATATTCAAGCGATGGGAAGTGAATTGACACCGCTCGTTGCCGAATACATAAACAATCGTCGATATGCGACACGCGGCCCGGTGGTCGTTGAGATGGGCCGAGACCTGTTTACCAAAGAGACCGTTATCAAAGGCGACTTTGAAAGCGGCGCATCGATTCCCGGCAAAGAATCCGCGAATCAGACCCCGGGCGCTGATTCAAGCATCATTTCGCTCAGTAGCGCGGACGGACGAAGCTATCGAATCGAAGTGATGCGCGAAGGCGCTCCGGCTTACATTGGCCGCGCCGCCGGCAACGCAATTCGCATCGATGACCCGAGCATATCGCGATTGCATTGTTCCATTTCGCTGCGCGCAGGTGGGAACGTGATCATCGCCGATGTCGGCAGCGCGAACGGGACCTATGTAAACGACCGGGTTCTTGGCGCCGACGAAGCGTGTCCGCTGAAACGCGGTGATCTGATAAGCGTGGGTGACTTCAAGTTTACCGTTTCCGAGATCACCTAAGGTCGAACCTCCTGCTACGCGTGGACGCAAAGACGGGAGTCTTCAATGTGGTTGCCTGTAATCCTCACGATGATATTTATCGCGGCGGGGCTTGTTTTGGCGGCGTTGCTGATGTGGGCGGCGTACCGGCGTCGAAATCCCATCGTCTCAACCAGTGATGAACCGCAGACGGAATTCGGACCCGCCGAAACAAATCGCTGGCTTCGCGGTCTGCGAGTCGTTTTTCTGGTATTGATTCTCACCGTCCTTGGATTTCATTCGTACTGGGTGTTTCGTGCCGGCGCCAATCCTGACGGGCCGTTCATCAAAGCCAAACGCCTCGACGCTCGAAATCTCAGGTTATCGGAAAGCGGCCTCAAGGGATGGGTCCTCGACCGAAGCGGCAAACTGGAAAACGCGCTGATACGATACCGATCGGACGCGGGTGTCATTACTCGCGAGTATCCGCTTGGCGCGGCCGCGGTTCATATCACAGGGTATTCCGACTTCATATTTGGCGCGGGAGGCATGGAGTCGGCATTTCGGAGCTGGCTGACGGAACCCGCGAGCACCTACAACCAAATCACATCCCCGATTCCGGTCGGAAAAGATCTGCGAGTTTCAATTGACTCGGCGTTACAGCGAGAAATGTTTGCTCTCCTGCAATCGACGGGGAAACCGGCGGCTGCCGTATTGCTGCTCTTGCCCACCAACGAAGTTTTGGCGATGGCTTCCACACCGAGCTTCGAGCCAACGTCGATAACTGACGAATCGACGTGGCGCAGGCTCAGCGAACAGGCTGAAGACTTTCAGACTCAACCGCTCAGCCCGTTGGTCAACCGAGCGCTCGGCACGCTGGTGACCGGCGGCGCGGCCTTCTATTACAGACCCGGATCGACCTTCAAGACATTTGTCGCCGGCGCGGCGATTGATCTCGGAGTCACCGGCGAAAGGTTTACCTGTCGCGCCGAAGGTTTTACTCCGGAGGGATCAAATCGCCCGATTCGTGACTTCGACGGCGAGGTACACGGCACGCTGGGACTTCACGACGCGTTTCGAGTTTCGTGCAATCAATACTTCGCGCAACTCGGATTGAAGATTGGTAAAGAACGTCTCGCCAATTACGCCAAGCGGCTGAGATTCGCAACATCTCCGGACGATAAGACAGCGCGTGGTCTTGATCTTTGGCAGGTGTTGCACGGGAACAAGGATCAGTTCGATTACATTTTCGCGTCACCGGTGCCGAGGATGAACCTCTCGAGCAAAGCGACGAGTTTTGACGTCGCGCTGCAGTCGTTCGGACAGGGATACGACGACTTAACAGTTATGTCGATGGCGCTGCTCGCATCGGCCGCCGCGAGTCCCGACGGCGCATTCGTAGCGCCGACGCTTGAAGTGGATGCGCAGCGAAAAATTGTTGGGCAGTTCATATCGGCTCAGTCAGCGGCGGAGCTTCGATCGATGATGCGCTCGGTTGTCGAAAGCGGGACCGCGGCCGGAGCATTCGCCCCGCTCGCGGGAAGAATCACAGCCGCCGGGAAGACGGGCACGGCGGATCGCGATGTTTACTCTTATGACAAGCGAGGGGCTGTGATTGTCGATCGTGTTGATCGTGAGGGTCGCAAATATTACAAGACGGAAAACTCAACCGATTCGTGGTTTTTGGGATTTGCACCGGCTGACAACCCGCGGATCGCTTTCGCCGTGGTTGTCGAGAATGGAGGCCAGGGTGCGCGCGCCGCGGCGCCCATCGCTGCCAAGCTGATTGCGAAGGCCGCCTCGCTTGATTACTTGAAGGCTGCCCAAGCTACACCACCGAGCCAAGCCAGTCGACGCTGATCTACGAAGAGACCATAGATGACAGAACAGGAACAACCCAAAATCAAAAGAACGAGCCCCTCGTTCAACTTGCTGATACTTGTATTGATCTTCGCGGCGGCAGTTGTGGGATATGTCGCAGTGATCTGGTCGGGTGAGTTGAGAGGCTACGAGCCCAGCAAGATCGTAGCCGGCCGCGATATCGCGCTGCTGATTCCAATCGGCGCGGCATTCTTATGGCTGACTCGCAGGCAGCGATATCGAGGGGAAATGTTGTTGCTGACGGCCGCGATATTTCTGTTGGTTGCGGGTCAGTTAATGCAGTTCAGGCTGTTCTCCGACCCCGAATACGGAGCGCGAGGCGCGGCGCGCGCGAAGGCGAGGGATGCGAAAGCGCAAACGGTCCGGTTGCTCAACGTCGAAACCGGCTACGACGACGAAAAGAAAACATTCATGTTCGGCGCACCGGATCGCGTACCCAAATCGCCCGGCATTCAACGGCTTCCGGTCTATGAGTATTCATTGACTGACATCATCACTTCCGTGAACACGTGGATCCCGATCGGCGCGCTGCTCGCCATGGCTGGATGCTTTTGGCTGTTCAAGAACGACACGGTGCTTCTGTGGTTTCAACGGCACGCGATGATACTGGGCATTGCGACAATGGTGCCGTTTGCCTTCGTGGTGTTGATAAGTGCGGAAGGAAAGTTCCTCGGTCAGACCACGCCCTGGGAAGCGGTGAAAATATTTTTTCTGTTGAGCTTCGCGGGAGTTCTCGCCGATACCTATCGCCAATTGAGATTGACGCGCTGGGGTCTTCCGCCCGTGCGTTACCTTCTCCCGTTTCTCATCATCGCGGCCATGCCAGTGCTGCCGTTCTTTGCGCTCTCAGACTTTGGTCAGATGCTAGTCTTCTTTGGCGTATACGTGATGCTGTATGTCGTAGCCGTCCGCAAGAAAGCTCAGTTGGCTTATGCCGTGGCGTTGGTCGCGGTCTTGTTCGTCGTGTTCTTTGGAGCGACTCGAGTAAGCACCGGGTTCGGCTTGCCCGGACGCGTCTACTTTCGATTCTATCAATGGCAGCATACCTGGGAAGCGCCGCCGCCCGACACGTGGTGGTGGAAGCGGGATTTGGAGCGGTACCTTCAGGTCAAGAATCTGACTATTGATCCGGACAATCCGAGCGAAGCAAGACAACGAAACAACGAGGCGTGGGCCGACAAGGTCTTACAACAATCGCAGGCGCTGTTCGGAGTCAACGAAGGTGGCACGATTGGGCAAGGATTGGGTCTCGGTTTTCCGGAGACGGTCCCTATATCGGACTCCGATTTCATTTACGCTGCGGTTGCGGAGGAGACGGGATTCGCGGGCGGCCTGGCGATTCTAATCGCGTTATCGGCTTTTGTGTTGGCGGGTTCAGCCGTCAGCATCGCGGCCACTGATATGTTCACGAAGCTCCTATCGGCCGGCGTCACCGCATTCATAGGCTTTCAGGCGATAGTCAATGTCGGGGGTGTGCTGCGATTGCTCCCAATGACTGGCATCACGTTGCCCTTCGTCAGCCACGGAGGCTGGTCATTGATCACGTCATTCGCAATGCTGGGGATTCTGCTGGCCTTCTCACACCGGAACATCGCCGCTCGAAGGTCGGAAGAGCAACCGAAACCTCAGTTTGTTCCGGTGAGGTAGCTGAATTGTGCCAGCCTTCCGCATAGATCGGCATTTGTGTCTCAGGCGGGACGGCATCCTTATACGCAAGAACATCGCGGCTTCGTCATGCTCCTTTGTGTTTTGAGTACTTAGAAAATAGTAGACATTGTCGTGGCGCGTTGGCACGCTCATTGCTCAAAGAGAAGCATATTTTAGAGCATCACCCACCCAACGATGCTCGCAAGATACAACCTGAGGGGCCAAGAGGCATCGGATTAGTCCGATGCCTTTTTCTTTAGAAAACCAATTATTCCTCGGAGTAAGGACGCCTGATTCGGAGATCCGAGAGTTCAGTAGCGGGTGTGATACTTGGAGGGATGAGACCCTTTTGTTCGGAAGTCGATATCCGGACTGTGTGACATCAACAGAAGCCGGCGCATGTTGATCGTATTGATGCCCGAGGGCACATAGATCAGTCTGTACCAGTTCTTTCTCAGATCGTCAGCAATCGTCTTCGCTCCCTCAGTGGCCTTGTCGAAGGTGCAAATTGCCCCGCCGGTACCGACCGTCAATTGTTCGAGCACCGCCGGCGGCTTCGGTCTGTCGCGAAGCAACGCACCTCGTGTGCGATCAGGAGCCTGCACCGCGTACAGGACTATGTTTTCATCCTGAAGGGCCCGAAGCGCATCATCGAACTTTGTTTTGCTTTCGCTGTCGTATCCGTCGCTTATCAAAATGATCACACGCTTCTCCACGCCGGTGCTTGCGAGCTTCGAAAGCGCATCAGCGACTGCAACAAGTGCGTCAAACAACTTCGGCGAGCCCTGACGAATGAGCTTTGTTGAAGTCGCTTGCAGCTTTTGAAGGTCCGGCGTCATGTCCTCGATGATCTCAGCCGAGTCATTGTAAAAGACCACCATCATCTGATCGTCCTGATACAACTCGTTGATCGTAGCCTCGATCGCCTTCTGCAACGCAACCGCTTCGGCTTTCAGATTCGAGCTGCTGTCAACCAGAAGCACCATTCGCGAGCCGGTGTCGATACGGCTGAAGCTTTCGATCTCCTGTGGCACCGCGCCGTCGTACAAATCGAAATCCTCTTTGGTCAGTTGCCTTCCACTCGGCGCGTGCGCAATCACGTTGAGGGTGAGCGTGCGGCGGCTGGCGACATTTCCCTTCCCCGACTGAGCGAGTCCCGCAGCCGCGATCGACGCCAGCATCAGAACAACTAAAGAAAGTCGGATCACCGCGGGCGCGCTCATTCGAGTTATCCTCGCATTGGCGACATTGGAGTTTTGAGCGGATGCATTTGCCACGATCTGTATTACTCCTGGCGCTCACGGTGATTATTCCAGAGCCTCTCCAACTGCGCAACAACTTCAAAGGCAACCTTGTCACCTCAACGACCCGTTGTTATCCTTCATTCGCGTTTCGCAACACGTCCTCTATGGATACTCAGACCGACACCGCCAATCGCGAACACTTCGAAAAACTTGTGAGCGAATTGAAGTCGCTCGAGCACCAGCTTCGCAAGGGCGGCGGACAAGAACGCATCGATCGCGAGCATCGCAAGCACAAGCTCACCGCGCGCGAACGAATCAATCTGCTCTTCGATTCGGATTCTCACTTTCAGGAGATCGGGCTGCTGGTCGCTTACGATTTGTACGACGGCCAAGCGCCCGCCGCGGGTGTTGTGACCGGCGTTGGACGGATCGCAGGTCGCGAGGCCGTCGTCGTCGCCAACGATGCTACGGTGAAAGCGGGTTCGTGGTGGCCCGAGACTGTGCGCAAGGTTCTTCGCGCGCAGGAAATTGCAATGCGCTGCCGCGTGCCCATCGTGTACCTGGTGGATTCGGCGGGAGTGAACCTTCCTTATCAGAGCGGCGTGTTTCCGGGTCAATACGGCGGCGGGCGAATTTTTTTCTACAACTCGGTGATGCGCCGCTATCTCAAGGTCCCCCAGCTCGCGGCGGTGATGGGACAGTGTGTGGCGGGCGGCGCGTATCTGCCGGCGTTGTCGGACTTCATTGTGATGGTTGAAGGCACATCGTTTATGGGACTCGGCGGTCCGAACCTTGTAAAAGGAGCCGTCGGACAGATCGTTGACAGCGAAACTCTGGGCGGCGCGCTTACGCATAACGAGATCTCGGGTGTAGCTCATTATCGAGCAAAGGACGACGAAGACTGCATAGAAAAGCTCCGGCGGTTTGTCACCGAGCTTCCGCTTCCGGAGCCCTCTCGAGTCCCGCTCAAAGCGTCCGTGGCCGCACGCAGGCCTTCTTCAGATCTTTATGACATCATCCCCGCGGATCATCGCCTCCCTTACGATATGCGAGACGTCCTCGACTGCCTTATCGACGCAGGCGAGCTTGACGAGTTTCAAGCGGACTACGCGAAGGAGATGATTACCGGCTATGCGCGCATCGAAGGCATACCTGTCGGCATCATTGCGAATCAACGAGGCCTGTTGCGCACGCGCGCGGGCACGAAGTTTGGCGGCATCATCTACACGGATTCAGCGGAGAAAACGGCTTACTTCATTGAGACCTGCAATCGTCACGAAACGCCGCTGCTTTTCCTGCAGGACGTGTCCGGTTTCATGGTGGGAACCGAAGCCGAACACTCGGGAATCATTCGAGCGGGCGCGCGGTTCGTCGAAGCGATGGCCACGGCGACGGTGCCGAAGTTTGTGCTGACCATCAATCACGCGTCGGGTGCCGGGTACTACGCGATGGCGGGACAGGGCTTCGATCCGGATTTTCTTTTTACGTGGCCCACTGGCCGAATGGCGGTGATGGAAGGCGACTCGGCGGTGATGGCGTTGTTCAGCGCCGAACTTGGGAAACGCGAGCGCGATGGTCTCGGGCCGGACGCCGAGATGGAAGCGGAAATGGAGCGAGTGCGCCGCAAGTATGAAAGCGAGTTGGACGCTCGATTCGCCGCCGCGCGAGGTTTCGTCGATGCGATCGTAACGCCGGAAGACACGCGCGCTGCGTTGGCGCTCGCGCTGCGCACGGCGCTCAATAATCCGGGTCCGCATCTGGGGATTCCGGTTCTGCCGTGCGCTAAGCCCGCTGAGACGTTTTGAGTTCCACACATCAGATCGAACAAGACTGCGACAAACTGAAGTTTGTCGGACATTCACTGGAGGCTCCTATGAAAACAAGAAGCAAAATCAGTGCGATCGTCTTTGCCGCAAGCATTCTGCTCACGCTTGCATTGTTAGGTTGCGAGAAGCACGAAACAGCGGAATTCAAGCCCGAGATCCAGCCGCTGCCTGAGGGGCTTGCGCGCTACGAGGCGATGGAAGTGCCCGCCGATAATCCGATGACTCCCGAGAAGGCAGCGCTCGGGCGACAGCTATTCTTCGACAAGCGATTGAGCGGCGACGAGTCGCGCTCGTGTTACTTGTGCCACGTCTGCGAGCACGGTCTCACGGATGGTCTTCCGAAGGCGATCGGCGCTTTCAATAAGCCGCTGCCTCGAAGCAGTCCCACGCTATGGAACATCGGCTACCATAAGATGTTTTACTGGGATGGCCGCAGTCCCTCGCTCGAGAAGCAGGCAATGGCCGCGTGGACTGGCGGAAACATGGGCGCCAAAGACCACGAAGCTGAAATTGTCGCAAAGATAAATGCCTTGCAGGGCTATCGCTCTCAGTTCCAAAAGGTGTTTGGCGGCGAGGCTACCGCCGAGAACATGATGCAGGCTATCTCGGCCTACGAGCGCACGATAATCTCGAGCGATACCGCGTGGGATCGTTGGCAAGCGGGCGATCAATCAGCCGCGTCTGAAGCCGCAAAGCGCGGGTTCGAAGTATTCAAAACTGCCAAGTGCAACAACTGCCACGACGGTGTTTTGTTCACCGATCAGCAATTTCACAACGTTGGGATCGGGATGGATGCTGCTGAACCCGATAAGGGCCGCTTCAATGCGACAAAGAAGGATGAGGATACCGGCGCCTTTATGACACCGACTCTGAGAGACGTAGGCAAATCAGGTCCTTACTTTCACGATGGCAGCGTTGCGACTCTCGAGGATGCGGTTGACTTGATGCTTAGCGGCGGCAAGCCGAACCAGTATCTCGACAAGAAAAATCTCGAGAAGCGAACGATCACGCCTGAACAGCGCCGAGACCTTTTGGAGTTCCTGAAATCGTTGAACGTTGACTGCCGATTGAAGGAACCGCCTCTGCCACAGAAGTAGAAATTAGGCGGCTCACGCCCGGTTTTGTAGTGGGCAAGCTCAGGGAGTCACTGCCTGTTGTTGCCGTTATGAAGTAACGAAAGCGAGGCATGAACCTTGGCAAAATGGATATCCATAGTCGTATTGAGTTTCACGGCAGTTTCTGGCTGCGCGGGACCAAAGCCGGCGTCGAGCGTTGGAGCAGAAGCATCGGCCACACGTGCCGCCTCTGAAACGTTGAACACTCACGAGCAGTTCCTCAGGCAAGCCATTGCCCTCGCCAACCAAGCCCGCAGCGAGGGCAATCATCCGTTCGGGGCTCTTCTGGTCCTGGACGGCAAAGTCGTTCTCACTGCCAGGAATTCCGTAACCACTGATCGTGATCCGTCCGCGCACGCGGAGACCAATCTTGTCGCTCGCGCCATCCGAGAGGTCGCCCGCAAAGACCTTGGGCGTGCAGTCCTATACACCAGTTGTGAACCCTGCGCGATGTGCGTAGGGAAGATGTATTGGGCCGGAGTCCGATTCGTGGTCTATGCCCTGTCTGCCGAGGAGCTCGCCGTTCTGGCAGGGCCTGATTTTCTGGTGCCGTGTCGCGAATTGTTCGCACGCGCCACCGAGAAAGTCACCGTACTGGGACCCATGCTGCTTGACGAAGCACGGGCGGTACATTTGGGTTTCTGGAACAAGCCAGCGAAATAAACCTCGGCTCAAGCTCTGACGCGGGCCCGGTGACGCTGGCGAAAGGCGAAAGGGCGCGAGTGGCGGAGACTTCAGTCTGTTTCGACTGAAATCCGCCGCAGACAACAGTCTGCGCTACTCGGCCCCTTCGCCTGCTAAGCCGCTTCGTTTACCTTGCGGCTTATTTATCGGCTCAGTTCAACGTTCCTCATGATGTATTGAAAAGTCCTCTGATAAGAGGGGAATTCGCTTTCGGGCGCCACGGCGACGAGATAAAAGACTTCGCCGTTGCCGAGCATCGCCGTGACCAGGTTGATCACTTCGTTGCGTCCCGTCGCTTCCGAAACATTGCTCAGTGTTATCGACAGACCTTCATGGCCGCCGACTGATTCACGGCGATACGAACCAGCCGGGCGAAGGTTGCTGTTTCCCTGCCCCAGTGAGCTGATCAATTGATCAGTCGCTTGCCGAAGGTTTCTCGTCCCGGTGTTTGAAACACCAACCTGCACGCCGTGTGTGAAAACAAACTGACCGCGATAATCAGAGTATGCGCCTTCCGGAGCGAAGGTGATCTCGTTCCCACTTCCCATCTCGCGCCAGTTGTCCGGCACTGAGATTCGAAACAGATTTCCACTCGAGTAAGAGCGATAGCTTGACGACGGAGATTCAACGCGGCCGAATTGCGGTCTCGTGTCGTCGTTCGGGTAACGATCATTGGGATTACGATCATTCGGGTCACGATCATTCGGGTAACGATCATTCGTATTGCGATCATTCGGATTGCGATCATTCGGATTACGATTATCCGGGTAACGATCATTCGGATTACGATCATTCGGATTGCGATCATTCGGGTAACGATCATCCGGATTGCGGCTATCGGGGTAACGATCATCGGGGTAGCGTGTGTTCTGCGGATACCGCGACCCGCTGCGCGATATCTCCTGCATCGAACGTGCTCGAGTCATATCACGCAGACGCGCCTGGACATTGGTGAAGTCATTCGTGCGTCGAACCGGATTCGTTACTCGCAGCAACTGGGCTTCGCGATTGATGGCCTCAAAGCGGTTGCCGGGATTTGGATGATCGCTCAAAAACTCGGGACCTGCTCCGCCTCCCTGCCGCTCGAGTATGCGAAACATATTCGCGAGTTCGCGTGGATCATATCCGGCGTTCGCCATAATCTGTGCGCCGAGTATGTCCGCCTGACGCTCGTACTCGCGGCCATACCTGAGAAACGCAACGCCGACACCGACCTGACTCAATCCGCCTACTGCCTGACCCATCCCGCCACCGATGACTGCGCCGAGGATTTGTCCCGCGATCGATCCGTATTGATACTTCTGGGCCTTTGCTGCTTGTGCGGTTCCGTGACGCAACGCGACGTGGCTGATTTCATGAGCGATAACACCCGCAAGCTGTGCTTCGTTCTGGGCCGTCTCTATCAACCCTCGATTGACGAATGTAAAGCCGCCCGGCAACGCAAACGCGTTTACGTCTCGAACATTCACAACCGTATAGGTGTATCTGAATTCGGGATGTTGAAACTCGGCAGGGATAGATTCGGCGAGGCGGTCACCAATGCGTTCGACGTAGTCCTGCACGTCCCTGTCGCTGAGCCTCGGCAGTTGCCGCTCGACTTGCTGGGCTGCCTTTCTTCCCAGCTCAACGTCTTTGGCGATTGGATATGGATTCTTTGGGGCCACTACGCGGGTCTGCGCCAACACCTCCATGGGCGACGCCAGCGCAAGCGACAGAACCAGAACGATCGCCGCCGAACTCAGATTTCGAATTGTCTTCATGCCAACCTCCACCTTAATCGCTTCACGTGAGACCCTGTTAGGATTCATCGCTCCTTCGAAACGTTGTAGGTTTTCTACTCAGATCTCTTATTTGACAGAGATTATCACACTGGCGACTCGCTAAATAATCCCGCTCAACGATGAAACTCGGCTCGGCAGGTCTCGCGAGGCTCCTTCCCCAACGGAAATGACCGCTTTTCGACGTGCGGGCAATACGGCGACGATATAAGTCCGGTTTCCAAACATACTTCGACGGTGACGGACGCTTCCTCGTCCGCGTCCCTTTCAGTAAGTGAGGGGTTCGGCTCAGGAAGCTCCTCATTGAGAGAAGAGTCCGCGATCATCTGATGAGAGCACACGGCCTGAGGCTCGGTCCCGGCGATAAACACCTCCTGCCGGTGTTGAGTGCATTCTGGACCCGCCAGCAGACCCGTAGCAGGATCAATATCCGCGAGAGTGATTCCACCGGGCCTAGAGAACGCATCTCCTCCAAGTTCGGGCCGGGCCGCGATTGCCTTCTTAACGAAGTCGGCCCAGATTGGAAGCGCCGCGTCGGATGCTTTCATGCGAAGATCGCGATTGTCGTCGAAGCCTACCCAAACAACGCAGACCATTTGTGGTGTGTATCCTACAAACCAACCGTCATTAGTCGTGCCGGTCTTGCCGGCGATCGCGCCTTTCAATCCCATCCCGCGCAGTCGCGATGCGGTTCCCTCGTCGACAACCGATTCCATCAAGGTCGTCATCAGATAAGCCACCTGTGGCGAGAACACTTGCTCGCTCGTCGCGGAAAGCCGTTCGTTTCGGAATGTTCCCTGCACGCCTTTGACGGGTATCGGCCGCAACGCAACTCCTGAGTTTGCGAAAGCGGTGTATGCTCCCGCCAGATCGAGCGGCGTTACCTCGCTTGTGCCGATCGCCATCGAAGGATACGCGCTGATCCCGTTCAACCCACTCCGCTGAGCCAACTGCGCGACATTGCCGAGACCAACTTGCATCGCAAGCTCTACGGTTGGCACATTGAGCGATCGGGTCAACGCCTCGCGCAGCGTGACGTCGCGATTCGTGAATCCGCCGTGATAGTCGCTCGGCTTGTACTCGGAGCGCCCGCCGTCATATGTAAACTTTTGCGGAGTATCCGAAAGCATGCTCGCCGTTGTGAACGATCTCGAGTTGAGGGCCGCCGCATAAACAAATGGTTTGAAGCTGGACCCGGGTTGGCGCTTCGCGTCGGTCGCGCGATTGAGTTGGCTTTCGTCGTAGCTGCGGCCTCCGATCATCGCGAGCACTTCGCCAGTGTGTGCGTCGAGTGCCACGAGACCTGCCTGAACGCGTTCGGGCTCGGCGCCCTTCGGCGTGGAGCGGCTGAACACTTTGTCGAGCCGAGCGGTGTTCGCGGTTACCGACTCATACGCGGCGCGCTGAAGCCGTACATCCATCGTTGTGGTAACTCGCTGCTGCGAACTCAGACGGTTTTCTCCATAGCGATCGTCCAGAAATCTCTGCGCGTAGTCGATGAAGTAACTTGCGCCGTAGTCGTCCTGCGTTTCGTGCTTCTTTATCTGAAGTTGTTCGGCCTTCGCGGCAACCGCCTGCTCGGGGCTGATCGCGCCGGTCTCGACCATCGCATCGAGGATCAGGTTGCGGCGCTCGATCGCGCGTGGCAAATCGCGATGCGCCGAGTAGCGATTTGGCGCATGAATCAACCCCGCGAGAAATGCCGATTCGCCCACCGTCAGTTGATCCATGTCCTTGTCGAAATACACGTGAGCCGCCTGCGCAAAACCGTTGATTGCGAATGTGCTGCTTTGTCCGAGATAGACGTGACTGCAATAGAGAGCAAAGATCTGCTGCTTTGTGAGCCGCGATTCCAGGATCATCGCCATCGCGGCTTCCTTGAACTTTCGCGAAAACGTGCGATCGGGAGTCAGCATCGTGCTCTTTATCAACTGCTGCGTGATGGTCGAGCCGCCCTGCACTACTTCACCCTGATTGACATCCGCCTTCAGAGCTCGCAGAATCGCGTGCCAATCAATTCCGTTGTGAGTGAAGAAACGCCTGTCTTCCGCCGCGACGATTGCGTTTCTGAGGTTCTGCGGCACGTCTGAGAATTGCACGTCTATTCGTTTGCGCCGGTCGCCTTCGTGTACCGCCGCAAGCAGTTGCCCTTCGATGAGCACAGAGGGCAATTGTTTTCCAGTCGCCGGATCCGTCATCCGAACTACGTGGCCGCTTTTGTCCAACTGAATGTGGACCGGCGTGTCACCCTCGCGCGTGACGCCTCCGGTGGATATGTCGACGGTGTTGCCGTTGACTTCGAATTGTCCCACGTTGTTATCTTGATTTTCGAGAGAGCGTTTCTGGTAGCCGGCGGCCGTCAGGTATCCGCTCAGATCATTATCGGGAAATGAATCGCCGACAGATAACTTGAGCGGCGCGCTGACCAACTCGAATGCGTTGTCTATCTGACCGCTTTGGAGCCGCAGGTCGATTTCGCGCGCGAACTTGTTGTAAAAGACGAAGCCGATCGCAAAGAGCACCGCCGCAAATCCTCCTAAGACCGCGAGCGTCTGAGGCTGCACCAATCGCCGAACCGCCGACTTTGCAAACATCGGCAAGTTAGTCGCCAGACGAGTCACCCTCTCTCTGAACCCAAACGAAGCGCGAGGTTTTCCCAGGACAAGTGTTCTTCCCGGTGGATGTGACAGGCTCAGCCGTTCCATTGATTGCCTCATGTTCAATGCAAATGGCAAGGGACATACCAACCGGGCACGCGCGGAGGCCACGACGAGAGGCCTCGCTATCAACACGCGAATCGCGTTTCGAGGTGACGCCGTTTTTCTTTTGGCGTGCGGGGGTGACCGTTAACCGGACAGCGGTGCAATATTACGAGTGCTCCGGTGGTGTCGAGCAAGTGGTGTTGAAATGCGCAGTGGACCGGGCGTTTCGGCAACTCATCATCGATAGATATACGAGCTGCTCTTTTTCTGATCCCACTGAACGCTGTCGATGTTATCCGAGTCGGAGGAAAATATTTCTTCGCTGAGTTTGTCGGTGCTCAGGTCGCCACCCACGGTCACGAAATAAACGATCTTTCCCATCGGGTTGTCGGGGTCTTCACGATCGACCTTTCGCAATTCGCTGGTCATGTTTCGCTTCTCAAAAACCTCCTGAAGAATTTCGTCCGTTTCATCAACCTTGCGCGTAGTGACAGTGAGCTCCATTGCGCGAAAGACTTGCTCGGGTTCGTAATGCTCGAGCACGGATAAGACGAGCAGCACAAACAGCGAAAGAATGATGGCGACCTCTATCTTTCCAACGCCGGTTGCCAGGCCGATTGCGAGGCTGATCAACAGCACGGTGATTTCCTTGGGGTCTCGAATATTTGTGCGGAACCTCACAAGCGACGCAGCCGCGAAAATGCCGAACGCCCGCGCCGCGTTATCCGAGACAACCATCATCAGCGCGGCCGCCACTACCGCAAGCAGTATCTGAGTTTGCGCGACATACGGATTACGCAACAGGGCCGGAAAATCTCGCCGAGGCCGAAACGCGAGCAGTGCCGCAAGCAACGCCCCAAGCGCAAGCTTCAATGCGATTCTTGCAGACGCGAGCGGCCACGATTCCCTGGGCTCTGGCGTTGCGGTTTCGATTCCCAGGAGCGCTCCCAAACCAGTGGGCGCTTCGCGAGGAGGCGCGGGCAAAGGAGTGCCGGGTGAAGTCGAGTTTTGTGGCGTCTTCTGGGTGAGGACGGGTGAGGCCGCGGGCTCGCTTGAGTTATTCAGAAGCAGGTACGCGACAAGAGCTATTATTGCAACTCCGCCGAGCAACCCTCCGATCACGAGACGGCGTTTGTTGCCCTCCGAAAAAAGTCGCGCCTTCCATCCCGTCTCACCGAGTGAGGCGGCGCGGCGCACCGCGCGCTCGGCGGCAAACTGAGGCTCGCGCCTATTCTCGGTTCTATTTGAATTGTTAGCGATGTCATCGACATTCGAACGATGCGTTTCCGTTTCATCGCGCTTGATGTTGTTGAACATAAGGCCCCCAAAGCCAGACTGGTGATTCGCTGGTGCTTGGAATCGAACCGATACTTCCTAGCAAATGGGGCTCCGCGGTTCGGATATGGTGAGGATGACGAACGCTACGGTCACGCGCCGGGCTTTCCAGCGAGCGGCGTACTGATGTTCCCGGCGGGTTGTTCTACGCCTTCCATCGTTTCCGCGATCAACTGATCCACGACTGCGTTCAGATCGTTGGTGGCGTGAAAAGTCTTGAGTTGACGGTCGGCGCTCGTGCCGCCCTCTAAGATCTTGTGAACGTATTCAAGTTCCTTCCGGCTGCCGAGATCGTCTACCACTTCATCGACGAATTCCAGCAACTCGTAGATCAAGCTTCGGACGGGCACCTCGGTTTGTTTGCCGAAGTCAATCAGCTTGCCGTCGAGCCCCCACCTGACCGCGCGCCACTTGTTCTCCTGAATCAAAGCGCGGCGATAGAGTCGAAAGCCCATGTTGGATCGATAGAGCTTGTACAGTCTCGCGACGATCGCCTGAATCAACGCCGCGAGAGCAATCACTTCGTCGACTCGTGATGGAATATCGCAGATGCGAAACTCGAGCGTCGGGAAAGTCGGATGAGGCCGCACATCCCACCAGATTTTCTTTGGATTGTTTATGCACCCGGTCTTCAGCAGAAGACTGACATAGTTCGCATACTCGGAATACGAGCTGAAGTAATCGGGGATATCAGTGCGGGGAAATTTCTTGAATATCTCGGATCGATAACTCTTCAAACCGGTGTTGGTCCCCATCCAGAACGGGGAGCTTGTTGAAAGCGCGAGCAAGTGAGGTAAGAAATATCTCGCGGCATTCATGAGGTGAATCTGCGCTTCGCGATCCTCGATGCCGATGTGTACATGCATGCCGAAGATCAACAGCGACTCGGCGAGCACCTGCATCTCGTCGATCAGCGCGGCGTAGTGTTCGTGAGGAGTGATCTTTTGATCTTTCCAACTCGAGAACGGATGGGTGGAAGCCGCCGCTATGCGTAGTCCCCGGCTCTGAGCGAGACCGGCGACCGCGCGCCGGAGCTTGATGACATCGGCGCGCGCTTCCTGAACATTCGCGCAGATGCCGGTGCCGACTTCGATCATCGACTGATGCATCTCAGGCTTTACCTGCTCGCCGAGAATCATCCGGCCCTCGTCCATCATCTCGGTGATGTGCGAGCGGAGTTCACGCGTCTCGGGGTCGATGATCTGAAACTCTTCTTCGATTCCAAGAGTGAAGTCAGGCATTTCAACTCCAGAATTGCGGATTGCGGATTGTGGATTTCAGATTGACGGACTGTGCTCTGATCTCTGGAATTCCGCAATCCGCATTCCGCAATCCGCAATTAGGTCATTCCACGATCATAGTCGGGACCATCCCGGCCCCCGAAGTAACGTTTGCAAGCGAAGACGACGACAGCCTCGTAAAGGCTCCCGCCACTTTTCCGAAAAACAACAGCGGATCAAGATCGAGTAGCTGTTCTATCATCTGCACGCCGCTCTCGTCCACGTATGGAAAAATCTCGCGAGACGTGGTCACGCGCTCCTGAGCGAGATAGTCGCCTTTCAACGCGCCTTGAATCGCGTTGTCCCAGGCTCCGGAGTCTGATTCCCAGCCGATGAATATGCCGTGTCCCCCGTAATCATCGTTCGGTTTCAACACAAGCGTGTCGCGCTGCTCTCTCACGAATTCCAGCAAATCGACTTCCTCGCCATCGTGAGTTGTGCGCGCGTCTTCGATCTTTCGAGTCCAGGGAATCGAGCTTCGAATGACTTCCTGTTCGGCGGGCGAGAAGTAGTGCTGATGCCGCTCGTCGGTTAGCACGCCGAACAGCATTTTTTTGTGGACGTACTTGGTGCGAAAAGAATTCACAAACACGGCTGCGCCGCTTCGATAAGCGTCCACGAACGCGCGGCACTCATCTATCTTATCCAGCAACTCCGTGGTCAGCACGCGGCGATAGACCAGATCGATCTTGAAATCTCCGTGGTAGAGTTTCCCTTCCCTCAACTCAACGTCGCGCGGATCAGCGATAGTTGTTGCATAGCCCTGAACTTCAAAGAACTCTTTGAACAATTCGAATTCGCGCTGCGTGGGCAAACCTTTGTAGTCGATGATCCCGATGCTCGGCTTTTCACTTGCGCCTCGCACGCGCGCGTAGATCGTCAACAGCGCATCGAGCAGATTCTGACGGCAGTGCATCGGAGTGACTCGATGCGCGCGCATGAACTCGCGCATCAGAGGCAACTCGCAAAAGATCTCCGCCGCTACATCCTGATAAGCAATCCCCGCCGGGCACTCGGCATTCAACTCGACGAACGCGTATGACTCATCCGTGAGAAAAGAGTCGAGCCGCGAAGTCACCGAAACATCCTCATAACCCGGATCGATTGCTACCAATTCGCGTTCGGCCGCGGTCAATCCAATCTGTTCGAGCATCAGCTTGTTGGCGGGCGCGATTCGGCCGACTTTCTCAATGGCGCTCCAGATCGTTTCGCAAGTGTGCGTGATCTGTTGCCATTGATATCGAGTCACAAAGTGCGGCCGCAGATACGGCGACAGCATGCGTCCGCCAAACACGAATCGCACTTCATTCAATCGATGCGTGAGATACGCTCGCGACTCGTCAAGCAGCGCAGGGTCGCGTTCGATCAGAGAGTTGTATTCGTTAGCTGCCTGGCTGGTCATCGGGTTGGTTCAGGGTTCCGAGTTCAGGGTTCCGAGTTCAGGATTCAACGTTCAGGAATCGTTGTTTGAATGAATGTTGCAACCCTGAACCCGGAACTCGGAACCCTGAACCTATTTCCGTTAATCCGCTCCAGCGGGCTTGCTCGCCCCGGGGCGTTTGATTTCGTGATTGAGAAGGTCATTCCACCGGTGATTGGTCAACGTAGATTCGCCGTGCAATGCCGTTTCGACCGCGAGGTCGGCTACCTTTTCGACCATCCATTTGAAATACACCGAACCCACGGACCACCAATCGGCATCCGGTGCGGGATTCATATAATCAATCGCATACGGAACGCCCTTCGCGATCGCAAACTCGACGGTGTTGATGTCGTAGCCGAGCGCTTCATTGATCTGAATCGTCTCTCGGCGAACTCGCGCGTCCATCTCGGGATCGAGATAGTTGTCTACAACCATGTAGCGCTGAAAGATCGGATCGTAAGGCATCGGACACACGTCCTTCTTGCCTATGCAATAAGACCTCACGTAGTGATCGAACGGAACATACTCCTGCAGCACCATGCAATCGGTTCCGCTGGCGTCGTATTTTTCCATCAACTCTTCGCGGTTGTTCACGCGAGACACACCGCGCCAGCCTCCGCCATCAAACGGCTTGATGAACGCCGGCAATCCGACGTGATCGATGATGCCTTCCCAATCAAGCGGATACTCGAGATTGCGAAGTGACTCCGCGACAACGCCCTCTTTGTATTCCTTCTGCGGCAGCAAGATCGTCTTCGGCACGGCGATGCCAAGATAAGTCGCCAGCGAATAGTTGAAGAACTTGTCGTCGGCGTTCCACCAGAACGGATTGTTGATGACCTTCGTTCCCGCAAGCACCGCGCTCTTCAAGTAAGCTCGATAGAACGGCACATCGTGCGAGATTCGATCTATGATTACGTCGTATGGGCAGGGTTCGGCCATCCGCACGCCGCCGAGTTTGATGTACTCAGCCGTAATGTTGGCGTTGCGTTCGTTGATCTCTTTAATGAGTGCTTGAGGAAATGTACCTTCGCGGCCGACAAGTATGCCGATCTTCATTTGAGCGCCTCCGTGTTGAATCGAGGGGAAATTCTAACGTAGGCATCGAGAGAGCCGCAACAAAGACAGGTTTAGTGCGCCAGTTGATTGTCCGATGAGCTTTAGCTTGTCGTCTCACTAGACAAACTGAGGTTGTTGGAAGAGCCGACAAGCTAAAGCGTGTCGGACATAACTACCTACGACTCGAGTATCCCGACGGTGGCACCGAGCATTGAATCGTTCTATGATCACAAGACCGAGGCGCATTGCGTCGCAGACAACGATAAGAAAGGGAGGCCAACAATGTTTCATCCAAAGACGGGGCGGTCAGCGTCCGTGCTTCTATCCATCATTATTTTCATCTTGATCTCAACATCCGCGTGTCATCAGGGCGGCCAACAATCGAGTGATTCAAAGAGCAACCCGTCGTCAGCATCCGGCGGTGACTTCGAAGGCGAGATCGCCATGAAAATAAGCAGCGAATCTCAAAAAGGCGCCGAGATGACCTACTTCCTGAAAGGGCGGCACACACGCATCGAGACGAGCATGGGAGCAACCCCTGACTCTCAAGCGGTTATGTTGTGGGATCTCGAGGGTGGCAAAATCACCACGCTGATGCCTTCAAGAAAAATGTATATGACGATGGATGTGAAGGCTACACAAGAGGGCCTTCAGGAAGCTTCGAAGAAATTGAAGAAGGACGGTGATTACGAAGAACCGAAGTTCCCCAAACTCACACAAACCGGCAGAGTGGAAACGATCGCGGGCCATAACTGCGAGCACTGGTTGATGGGTGACAAGCAGAATCTCGACATGTGCGTAGCTAAGGGACTCGGCTACTTCGGAATGGGAGGCCAATCGGGCGGCGGTCTGAGCGCATTCAAGGATCTCGCCTTCAGTCCGAAGCTTCTCGCCGAAGCGGCCTCGCACCCGGAGTGGGTTAAGCTTCTGGAGGGCGGCGCGTTTCCTCTCAAGCTCACGATGCTGAATGACGATGGCGTGGCGGCTATGACCATGGAAGCGACGAGGGTCGAGCGAAAATCCCTCGACGATTCGCTGTTCATAGTGCCGGCTGATTTCAAAGAGATGAACATACCGGCTATGCCGGCCGGCCGACAGTAACTGAAATGGCTAGAGGATGGGAAAGCAAATCTGTTGAAGATCAAATCGGCGCCGCAGAAGCCGCCAAGGAAGCTCGCGCCAAACGCTCTCTGACCGATCAGCAACTCGAACAACTCAAACGCAAGGAAGGGCTGTTGCTCGAACGGGCTCGCATCATTCGAGAAATGGAGCGAGCTTATATGCGCCGTCACCTCACAATGTTGGAACGCGGACTCGCGCATATCGAATCGGAACTCGCTCAGCTTGAACACGACGATATCTGACCACGCCAACTTGCCGCGCCGACGCTCCAACATCCGCGACTTAGCGACTCACTCCGTGATAGAGTCCTGCGCAAATCCTTTGGGTGCGCGTGGTGACTGAGATATCTCATACACGACACAGCCTCGTAAAATGGGCCCGGTTCATCAGGTCCGAAGTTCACATCCTTTGCCTGGAACCGCAGCTGCTTCTTCAGCAGGCCCTCAACCTCCCGGACGGGCATCCAGTCTCAGCGGCCGCCAGCGAACGATTTCGTGATCATGGCTCGACCCGCTCGGTTGTCCGCTGGATAAACAAGCCGCAAGCAAGTGATCCGGTCCTGCTTACGATCAATACCGGAACCGGAAAGTATTGCCGATTTTCTCCGAGCCGCTCTCGTCTTCTCACGTGGGCAGGCCACCCAAACTCCGAACCGGGAGACACGGCGCTTTGGGATGTCGACAACGGAAGGCTCCTGGGAAGCTGGAGCGCGAGCCGGGTCAGTGAGCCTCGGTTCGTGTCGCTCGGTGAAGGAAAGCATGGATTCGCGCTGCTCGGAGAAGGAACGCTGCGCCTTTATGACGCGGACTCGGGCGCCGATTTACAAACGCTCGCGACAGCGCCCGGCGGCGTTCGATCTTTCTCGGTCGCATCAGGGGCGCGCCGCGTCGCATTCGGCTGCGAAGACGGCAGCGTTAAGGTCATCGATGTGGCGTCGGGCTCTGAACCATTCACGTTGCCGGCACACGAAGGCCCGATTGAGTTTTGCATGTTCGTTCTGGCGGGCCGGCGCTTGATTACTCGAGACAAGCTGCGGGTGCGTTTGTTCGACGCTGAATCGGGTTCTATGTTGCTCGATTTGCCTGATCGCAATGGATACAAATTCGATCACTTCGAAGTGTCGGCGGACGAACGCTGGATGGCGCTCGAGGAGAAGAACAAGAGCGAAGGCAAAGGCTGGACAACCCTGTGGGAGACAGAGACCGGACGGCGTGGGCTTCCGGTGACGGGCTCGCGCCAGGCCATCAGGACGTGGGGGCTGTCGCCTGATGGCCAGCACGTGCTCGCGATTGAGTTCGAGCGAGGCGAAGTAACTCGTGCGTTGCTTGAGCTGTGGGGTGTCTACTCGAATGCCAAAGAATTGAGTTTCTATCTCGGCTGGCTCTCACCGTATCCGCCGGTGCGATTCTCCGCTGACGGGCGCTGGCTTGCGGCGGGCCGATCGCAACCAACCGAGCCGGGTGACATTGAAATTTGGGATCTTCACTCCAGATCCGAAAAACGCGTTGCGCATTTTCAGGGTCACTCGACATTTGTGGAAGACCTTGATTTTTCGATGGACGGCCGGACGCTGGCCTCGATCGACTCAGATGGCGTGGTGCGCGTCTGGGCGTTGCCGGTGGATGGCGAATCGACTCAATTCGCCGAGCAAGCGCGTCATCCGACCGAAGTCGAGGCGTGTGGCTTCACGCCCGATGGCCGCACGCTGATTTCGATTTGTTCAGAGGTCCAGGGATTTCAGCACGGAGAGAATTTCAGCGGCGCGACCAAGCTGGTCACGGTCAACGCCGCGGAGATTCGGCTCTGGGACGCAGAAACCGGAGCGCCGATGCAAAGGCTCGAGGCGGGCCATCAACAACCGAGTTGTTTTTCTTTCTCTTCCGATTCACAACATCTCGCCATCAGCTCAAGGAGATTCGGGGGCGACCCTATACGAATCTGGAATAGAAATGGAATGAGTCTCGAAGCAGAGCTTCGCGGCCACCGAAGCTCGGTAGGTATGTGCAACTACACACGCGATGGCCGCCGGATTGTTTCGATGGGCTTCTCCACTTTTCGCAGCCGGCCCGAGCACAATGCGCTAAGGATTTGGGATCCGATAACTGGAATTGAGGTAGCTACGTTGATTGGACACGCCGGAGAATTGGCGGGCTTCGACATCTCGCCCAATGGACGCTTCGCGGTAGCTTCATCCGACGTGGTCGCATCCGCGGTGAAGACTCCTGGGGTCATCGCCGACACCAAGGGCGACTTCTTCGACGCGCTCTCGGGCCCATTGCTTCCAGTGGATCTGTTCTTGTGGGACCTGGAGAAAAGAGCGAAGCGCGCGAGCTTGGAGGGATGCTTTCGTCCCAGCTTCTCACCCGACGGAAAGGCCGTGATTGCCATTTCGGGAGGCGACGAATGGGCTGTCCTCTGGCAGTTCGCGTCCACCGATGCGACGACCTCGACCACGCCTGTCCGCAGCGGTGTATCGGCAGCTCGCTTCACGCCGGATGGGCGCGAGCTAGCGTTGGGCTTACGGGATGGCACAGTGGCTTTCGTGGACCCGACAGGTCACGAACTGACTCGTCTGAGGCGCGGCGGTGAGAAAGTGGGCCTGGGCCTCTTTAGTCCCGACGGCCGGTTTATGGTAGAGAGAACAGCGACAACGGTAAGAGTTTGGAATATCGGTTCAGGCGAACAAGTGGCCGTGTTCCCCGCGACGGCCGATCTCAAGTGCGTGGCGATAGGCCCGGACATAACCAGGCTGGCCATCGGAGACAAGCTCGGCGGCGTAAGCCTGCTCGGCGTTTCCGGAATTCAACTCGGCCCGAGTATCGTCACCGCGACTCGAACATGGAGGTTTGGCTCTCATGGAAGCTGGCGCCGGCGGTTCGGTTTCTTTAGCTCAGGAAAAATGGACGCCAATCCAACCGTCCTTTGTCCGTGGTGCGAAGCCGCGTTTGAGCCTGATTCAAAAATCCTCAACGCGATAGAAAGCATTACTCGCGAGGCTGACTTCGCCGCGGACGCCGCGCCAACCATTGCATTGCCGCGTGAGGCGTGGGATGAACCTCGGCTTCTTTCGTCATGCGAGCGTTGTGGCGCACCGCTCAAGTTCAATCCGTTCATCGCCTGAGCAGCGACTGGGTGCGCGTCAGGTTTTTTGCGCCTCCAAAAAAGAGAGAGTTTGAAGAGCGGGAAAACCTCCCACGCGCGAGCCTGTGTGAAAACTCCGAGGATGCCACGGGCTTGTCCCGTTGGAGGTTCACGGTGCCTGCCACATACGGCCCGACTTGGGGGGGCCAAGGATGCCACGGGCTTGCCCCGTGGAGGTTTCACGCTCGCAGCTAATCGCCGATTAGCCTTGCCGCCAAGGGGGCAGACACGTGAATGTCCACGGGGCAAGCCCGTGGCATCTCGCAAGTCGCTTTGCAAATCTTTGTAGCGGCCATCGTGAACCTCCAACGGGACAAGCCCGTGGCATCCTCGGAGTTTTCACAGTCGCTGTTAGAGTCGATGCGCGAAAACCTGACGCGCACCCACTGCGACTGCATCAATTCTCGATCGGCATCAAACCGTGGTATATTTCAACTACGGCATCAAGGTCGATCGCAGGAGAGGCGCTTATGATCTGCTACCACTGTCGAACAGAAGTGACAATCCAGGGTTACATCTCGCGCACGGATGAATGCGCAAAGTGTTCGTCCGATATTCATTGCTGCATGAACTGCGATAACTATGATCAGCACGCGCACAACAAATGCCGTGAGCCACACGCCGAGTGGGTCACCGATCGTGAGAAGGCCAACTTCTGCGACTTCTTTATTCCAAACCGGCTGAAGGCATCCGCTGCGACGGAGAGCCCGGCCCGAGGAGCGCGTTCGGCTTTTGATAATCTATTCAAGAAGTGAAGCTCGGATGTTACAATCCAGCCGTCTGGCCGCTCTGGTTCGTCCCTCGTAATCCTCGAAGCTTCGACACTCGAACGGAGTTCCTATGCTGATCGAGTTTTTCCTCGAACGCGCGCTCATCGAACCATCCGAAGACCGCCTCAGCTATCGTGGGTACGTACCTGACCTGCCGGAGATCAGAGTGAGCGCTGCCACGCCCGAACATTGCCGCGCGAAACTCGCCGGGGCCATCAGCGCGCTCCTTGCAATCGAATCCCGGCGAGGCGCAACAGGAAATGACAAACATAATACCGAGCGTCTCTCAGCCTCGGCGTCTGAGGCCCATTCTAGCGATCAGTCATCGAACTTCTCAGATATTATTTATGAGAAGCGCGATGGCATCGCACGAGTGACGATCAATCGGCCAGCGGCGTACAACACCTACACAGATCACACGCTCCGCGAGATGACCTTTGCGTTTCGTGATGCTGCAAGCGATCCAGGCATCGCTGTGCTGGTACTGACCGGCGCAGGCGAGCGCGCTTTTTCCGGCGGCGGCGATGTTCGTCATCACAAGGAGGAGCACGTTGGCAATCCTCAAGCCGTTCGCGCATGGATGACAACGTTGATTGAGGCTCACACTGCGTTGCGAGAGTTGGGCAAGCCCTCGATCGCAAGGATCAACGGGATGGCGGCGGGCGGCGGAAATGAATGGAACCTCGCGTGTGATCTGGCCATCGCGGCGGATCACGCGAAGTTTGTTCACGTCGAAACAAAAGTCGGATTGGTTGCCGCCGCGGGCGCCGCTCACTGGTTGCCCCTGTTGATCGGCGAACGCCGTGCGCGCGAAGTCTTCCTGACCGGCGAGCCCATCTCTGCAAACAAAGCCCTGTTGTGGGGCTTGGTGAACGACGTTGTTCCATACAAACAACTCGATGATGCAATCGACGCGCTGTGCAAAAAACTGATCGATCGTTTTCCCGAAAGCACGCGGACCACGAGAGAACAATTGAGCTACTGGAAGGACCTGCCCTGGAATGCGGTGGCGAGTGAGGCACACGCCGCGATCGCTCGTCAGTTTGCGGGACGCGAAGCAAACGAAGGCATGCGAGCACTTGTCGAGAAGCGCGAGGTTGATTACGCAAGTTTTAGAATGAATGTCGCTCGAATCGCCGAGGAGCGGAAGCCAGCCGAGGCCGCTTCCTTAAACTCAGCTCAACCGGCCAATCCCCCGAGTCGGGTTTGTTATTCCTGCGGCGCCGGCGACATTCCGTCGCCGCATGAATACTGCGGTTTATGTGGAACCAGGATCGTTTGAATCTCGTCGCGGAATCCTACGCGCACAAAGCCTGAAGTTTTTCTTTCGTGACGTCATGCGGTTTCAATGAAAGAATAAAGCTGCTGATCTCGCGCCGGTCTATCAGTTGTTCAGCACTCCCCTCGTTATTCGCACTTCGGCGAATCTCTTCCCATTCTTGTTCTGGAACACTCATAAAAGCGCTGACGGCCGCCGGATCGAAGTGTGAACCCGCATGCGCCTGAATCTCTTCACAAGCTCGCTCGTATGACTGGCCTGCTCGATATGGGCGGTCACTCCTGATTGCATCGTAGGCGTCAGCCACCGCAAAGATTCGCGCATAAATATGAATCGCGTCGCCGCGAAGCTTGTTCGGATAGCCGCCGCCGTCGAATTTCTCATGATGCTGTCCGACGACGAACCGGGCTTCGGACAAATACTCAACACCCTCTATGATTCGTAACCCGTGGCCGACGTGCTCCCGCATCGTGACCCATTCTTCAGTCGTGAGAGTGCCGGGCTTGAGCAGGATCGCATCAGGCACTCCGATCTTTCCGATATCGTGAAGAAGAGCGCCCTGCTCGAGCCCAATTAGCTGCTGCGGTCCGAGCCCCATCTGCTTGCCGAGCCGTATCGAATAAGCCACAACCCGGTCGCAGTGTCCTCGCGTTTCGATATCGCGAGCCTCCAGCGTCTTGGCAAGCCCTCGCAACGTCGCGCGATAGTTCGTGTACATCAGATCGAGCAGCGAGTTCAGTTCCCCGTTCGCCGCCTGAAGTTCGTTCGCCCTGATTCTCACACGCGCTTCCAACGCTTGCTCATATCGATACTTGTCCTCGAGTGCCTGTTGGTAACGCAGGGCGCGATCGACGGACGCCATCACGCGCGTCAGGTCGAATGGTTTCGTCATGAAATCGAAAGCGCCTTCACGCATCGAATCAACCGCATACTTTATGTCGGTCATCGCTGACATCATGATGACAACCGTGCGCGGATAGTTCTGCTGAATGTGCCGGCAAAGCTCGATTCCGGATGCGCCCGGCATTGTGATGTCGCTCAACACCAGGTTAAACGATCCCGATTCAAGCGATTTCATCGCCTGCTCGGCGCTCGCGGCAGTTGCGCACCAATACGAGGACTCAAGCAGTTCACTCAGCAGTCCGCGCACCAGGTCTTCATCATCAACGATCAGAATCGAGGCGCTCGCTTGTGTCATCTTACGCACTCCTCAGGTTGGCTGAACCGGGCATTCGATTGGGCGGTTGGCCGTGAAAGGTCAATTGAGGCGGCCCGAGATTCGGACCTGCGAACGTCTTGAGCTTGCTCGACCGGGACGGATGTTGAAGCTTGAACAGCGCCTTCGCTTCAATCTGCCGCACTCGCTCGCGTGTCACGCCAAAGTGATTGCCCACTTCGTCCAGGGTATGCTCGCGGCCTGAGTGCCCCAGACCAAATCTCATCTTCAACACTTTTTCTTCGCGGGGAGTCAGATGCTTCAACGCATCGTTGATTGCCTCACGGAGATCCGCATTGATCAACTCATCGCTGAAACCGCCGACGGATTTGTCTTCGATCAATTCACCCAGGCTCACTTCTTCGTCCGAGCCCACGGGCGTTTCGAGAGATATCGGTTCCTGCACAACTTCAAGCACCCGGCGCACTCGCGCTTCGGGCACGTCGAGTCTCTTTGAGAGATCCTCGGTGGTCGGCGTTCTCCCCAGCTCCTGTTCGAGCGCGCGGCTTGCCTGCACCTGCTTGTTGATGGTTTCGACCATGTGAACCGGGATTCTTATCGTATGTGCCTGCTCCATTATCGCGCGGGTAATCGCCTGCCTGATCCACCACGTGCCGTAGGTCGAGAACTTGCAGCCGCGGCGCCAATCAAACTTATCGACCGCCCGCATCAGTCCGACGTTGCCTTCCTGAATCAAATCCAGGAACTGAAGACCGCGGTTCGTGTACTTCTTCGCGATTGAAACCACAAGGCGCAGATTCGATTTCACCATCTCGTCGCGCGCCATGCCGGCCTCGACGTTGCCGCGATTCACCTGCACAAGCGCGCGCTCGAGTTCAATCGCGCTGACTCGCCAGGTTTGTTCAAGCACCGCGAGGTTGCGATTAGCTCGCCGCAAATTGTTCTTGAGCTCGCGATCATTTGTTTTGCGCGTCCGTTTGCGTTCGATCGCCGATGTGGCCTGGGTCACCGCGTGCTTCGCCTCGCGCGCTTGCTTCACGGCCGCTCGAATCAAACCAGCGAGGTGTTCGCGTTGCCGCCCTGTGAGGTCGAGGCCGCGAACCAGCCGGCTCAGATGTACGCGCTGGCGCACAAGTTTGCGGCGCAACCTTGGAAGCTTCTTTGATCGCTTCGGTTCGCTTTGAACCCGAGCAAAAAACTTGAGAGAGCGCTTGTACTCGCCTGCGATCTCAGCAATGGATTCGATCGTGGTCGCAAGAGCGTCTTGAATTCCGCCTTCGGTTATCTCTTCCTGATCGCGAAAATTCACGACTTCGCGAATGTGCAGCTCGCCGCGCTTCAGTTGCTCGCCGATTGAGATCATCTCCTCAATGCAGATGGGCAGACGTGAAGTAGCCTTCGCGGCGCGGCGGAGCCCTCGTTCGATTCGCACTGCCAGGGCCGCCTCGCCTTCGCGAGTCAACATGGGAGTTACACCCATCTCGCGCAGATAAACGCCAACCAAATCTTCGGTGCTTAAGGCATCCTCGGTGAGGATCGATGATTCCGCGGTATGTTCTATCTGCTCGTCATCATTCAGTTCAGGCGGGTCAAACGAAGTGAGCTTATCATCCAGATCAGCTTCAAGTGCGGCTGGCTCGGCCGCTTCCACGAGGTGAAGTCGATGCGGCGCCGGCTTGGCATTTATGCGCACGGCAGTTGAGGTTGCGTTCTTTCTCACGTTCTTCTCCTTCAACACAGGGCTGAGTCACACACGGGGACCTGCTTCCATTTGGGTTCTTTCCAGCTCTTGATGATTGAAATCGTTCCCGGTCACGATGAATGGAATTGCAAGGGGCATTCCCTTACCGGGCTATGTTACCGCTTCTTGAAACGTATTTAACTTCTCGCGATTAAAGGAGGGCCTGAACCGGGCGATCGTTTTTGAGTGGGGACAAATAGCAACGCTGAAGACATCTGCCACATACAACAAGGGGCGAAGGCGGTGAGCAGCATTGTATGTATATCGCTCCTCAAGTCAACAGTTTTTTCGGGATTTTCTTTCTACCAGCTTTGTCGTTCCATTCCGAGCGCCGGAATCACCTGGCCGGAGCATCAATGTGATTACCAATCATCGAGAAGCGATGTCCCTCAGACGTTGGCCTCGAGCCGCTCGCTTTCCTGGAAAATCGACGTAAGCGCAAGCTTCAATTCACGCGTCACTTCATTCTTCCAGAAACCTTGGGCTACAGCTCCGTCCCCTTCAAGGAGCCCATAAAAGTACGACAATTTGTCCTTCACGGCATCCACAACATCGAACGTAACCTGGCTATGGAACATGAGCGGCCGCAGGCAGAGCGCTTCCAATTCCGTTAGCCGAGTACGAAGCGACGCACTAACGGCGGAGGCGGTTGCGGCGCCGGTTTGGCCGCCATCGCTGAGGGGCCGCGCCGAAACCACGCAAGCTCGAAGCACTTCGTCGACTCGTTGCAAATGCCGGAGACAATCTACGCGATGCATAACCATTTCGTTTACAGACCGCGTCTCTTCGATCTCGGGAAGTTGGCCCTGAATCTGAAACACGGCTCGCAACCGGGCAACATCAAGATCGTCCTTCCCAAAGAGCGCGTGCAGACTGCTCAGCACAGCCTTCAACTCCCGGGCGTTGCCCGGCCAACCATACGACATCAGCTCATTGAGTATGTCATCCGGGAGGACCGCGCGTTCGTCGCCAGTGATCTTCTTCCAAAAGCGCCGCGCCAGGATCGGGACATCCTCAGGATGAGTGCGCAATGCATGCGTTCGAATCAGAAACGAACGAAGGCGATAGTACAGATCCTCGCGGAAGCGGCCCGCCTTGACCATCGCAAACAAATCCCGATTCGTTGCTGCGATCACTCGCGCGTTGACCTTGATTTCGTTTGCTTCGCCGATCGGCCTGATCTTGTTTGACTCCAGCGCGCGGAGAATCTTCGCCTGATGTACCGGCGCCAGATCGCCTACTTCGTCAAGGAACAGCGTTCCGTTTCCGGTGATTTCCCATAGACCCTTCTTGTCGAACTTGGCGTCGGTGAATGTGTATCGCTTATGGCCGAACAATTCGGATTCAAGAAGCTCGCTGGGAATCGCGGCGCAGTTGACCGGCACGAACTTTTCGGAGGCACGCGCGCCGTATTTGTGAATCGATCGCGCGACGACTTCCTTGCCTGTGCCGGTGTCGCCAAGTATCAACACCGGATCGTTGCTCGCGGCGGCACGCATAACGAGCTGACGTACGACTTGAATGTCCGCCGATTGCCCGATGAAGGTGCGTGCGAAGTCATCGGGAATCTCGCGATGACCCAGAAGACTCAATAGTGTTTGGCTTGATAGCTTCTCGTTTGTTTGTGATTTTGGCCGCCAGGATGTTTTGTGCCCGCCGGAACGCGCGCTCGCTGGGATCTTGACCGACTTCTCCCAAAGCTCCTCGAAAACGTCTTCGCTGGTTCCGATTATATAAAGGTTGTGATCGTCTTTCTCGAACGCATTCGCCAGTAAAGCGCGAACGCTTCGAATCAGTTGCCCCGAAGACTCATAGCTTCCGTTGATGAAGGGAATCTTTGAATGACCAAGCAGAAGCTTTGCGAGCGGCTTCGCCTGGTGCTTTCGTCCTCGATCGATGACCAGTTCCTTGAACCTGACGAGTCCAGGCAAGTCGCCGTTCAAAACGACGTAAGCAGCAGGTGCTGACTGAAGTCTTGCGGCCGCGAATGAGCGGATCATTTCATCGGTCAGCTCGCTTCTTGCGGGCTCAATTCCATCCGCCGCGGCTAAGAATCTCAATGCCCGAAGCGCCATTGGCCTCTCTCATATCAGAAAAGAGCCTGCCAACTCAACAGCGGGCGGCGATGCGTCGTTGGTCAATACTGCCTGAATGTCAGATTGAATCTACCCTGAATTCCGAGTTCCACCGGAGCGGTACCTGCCAGGATTCCGGAGACTCCATGAAACCTGAGCCGGCTCGAGCCGCCCATCACAATCGCATCGCCGGATTCCAGCAGGATCCTGGCCACCGGGTCTTTGCGTTTCATTCCGCCGATCATGAACTTCGCCGTATCCCCGAGCGAAACCGAAACAACCGGAATGCCCGCCTCGATCGTCTCGGGGCTTTCGTCTTTGTCCTGATGCACCCCAAGCCTCGCCTCATCGTTGTAGTAATTCATCAAGCAGATGTCCGGCTCGATACGCATTCCAGCTTCTGCGGCAATTCGCCTCGCCAGATCTTTGAGGTCCTCAGGAAGCGGCTGCACCGGCAGGTTGTCATAGTCCGATCGAGTAGTTTCGTACTTATAGGTCTTCGCATTCCAGTGCCTGCCCAAACACACCATCTTGATCTTCATGTATGCTCCGCCTCGGACCTCGGGGGTGTAGAAACCGGCGGGTTCACTGCCCAGCTCGATGCACCTTGCGACGAGGGCCCGCTGTTCTTCGATTGTCAGAAAGGCGAGTAGATGAATTGTGCCAGGATAGATTTCCACGAGTTGATATCAGTTTGAGTGGCGCCGGGCGACATTATACGCCAACAGGCGTGATCCGTTTCCATCTCATCCGGCTTCGCGGGTTGTTCTACTAATCATTTCCGGCTCGAGCGCAAACAAAACTTCTTCGTATCCGCTGGCGCTCAATGCATCGGGGTTGAGTCTTCTGAGCATCTTCAAGGCCCGCTTGGCGGAAAGGCCCTTTCGCGATACCAGGTAATAAGCCAACAACAACCCTGTCCGGTCTTTTCCGGCGTTGCAATGCACCAGCACCGGCTCATTTCTTGGCAGATGAACACTCAACACGCGGTCGAATTCATCGAAGATATCGAGGACAAATCCATTCGCGCTCTTATACGGCAAGTGTATCTTGTCCTCGAACAGAATGACGTAATGCTTCAAGCCGGCCTGCGTCACTGCCTCCGGATTCTCGATGTGAACAAGACTCACTACGACCGCAAGTCCGCCGCGCTTGAGCGCCGCCAGGTCCCAGCGAGACTTATTTGGCCCGGGCCTGCCATACAGAAGACCCGGCTCGACCATGTAAGTAAGCCTATCCACGAGTCTCCAAAAGGCGAGACCCGTGCCATGGTTTAGCGCGCGGTCGAGGCGCTCTTTTGAATAGATTCCGAAGAGTTGTTTTGATTGAGGGTTGAGTAACCTGGTTGAGTACTGAGTAGGTGACCGTTACTCCTCGAGCTTCACTGTTTTCATCTGATCGCCCGCTCGAAGCTGCTTGGCGGCGTCCAGACCATCGACCACTCTGCCGAACACCGCATAGCTCATGTCGAGAAACGCTGCCGGACCCAGCGTGATGTAAAACTGCGAAGACGCGCTGTTCGGGTCCTGAGAACGAGCCATCGCCACTCCGCCGGCCTCGCCGTGTTTCAGTTCGGGTGACACTTCCAATTTGATCCTGCGTTCTCGTCCGGTTTGAGGATCGAGGAATCCGCCGGTGCCGTTGCCCTTCGGGTCTCCGCCTTGAATCACAAAGCCCGGCTCATAACGATGGAACTTCAGACCGTTATAAAACCCGCGCTCGACGAGGTCGATGAAGTTGCCCGCGGTTATCGGAGCCTTGTCCTCATAGAGCTCGATCGTGATGCTGCCTTTGTTGGTATCAAGGATTGCTTTTCGATTTGCCATAAATTCGCTCCTGTTGGTTAAGACTTGAAACTCTAGCATCGCGAATCCAGCGTCACAAGTTGCGCGAGTGGGCAGGTTTCGCAAATACCCATTTATGACGAGAGTGTGTGAAAAAGTCCGCTAACCGCGTTGCGGTGACCTCTCGATAGAACGGCCACGCGTTCCTAACGCCTGCGTCGCGGTCACCTGATTGATTGCACCACACTTTCAAGGAATAGGTGACCGCTACGCGGCCTAGGCATTCCAATCGCCGCGTTCTATCGAGAGGTCACCGCTGCGCGGTTAGCTGGGCTCTTCACTCAGTCTCTGTCACGAGGTGGGTATGCAGGAAAATCTGACGCTCACCAAGTTGCCCCGCCTTATCCTCGTCAATATACTGCTCTGTCCAATACAGGAGTCATAAATGAACGTCACTCATCTCTATTGTTCTGCCTGCGCAAAAGAATACGAAGCGCGAAAACTCATCAATCTCTGCGAATGCGGCAAGCCGTTGATGGCCGCTTATGATTTGGAGCGAGCCTCGGCGACGTTGACGCGTGAATCGTTAGCCGGGCGCATCGCGAGTCTTTGGCGCTACCGCGAAGTCTTGCCTGTCGACGATGAACAAAACATCCTGACGCTTGGCGAAGGAATGACGCCTCTGCTAAAAGCCGATCGCCTCGGCGCTGATCTGGGGATGAGCAATCTGTACATAAAGGATGAATCGCTCAACCCGACTGCTTCCTTCAAAGCGCGCGGGATGGCCGTTGCGATTTCTATGGCGAAGGAACTCGGGGTGAAGAAGCTGGCCGTACCTTCGGCTGGCAACGCCGCCGGTGCACTTGCCGCTTATGCAGCGAAGGCTGGAATTCCGGCGTTCATCTTCATGCCGAACGACACACCAACCGCGAACATCATCGAGTGCCGGCAGATGGGCGCGCACGTCGAGCTGATCGACGGGCTGATAACCGATTGCGGCAAGATCGTCGCCGAACGCAAACAGGCCGAAGGCTGGTTCGACGTATCGACTCTCAAGGAGCCTTATCGTGTCGAAGGCAAGAAGACGATGGGCTACGAGCTTGCGGAGCAGATGAATTGGGAATTGCCGGACGTGATTCTGTATCCGACCGGCGGCGGAACAGGATTGATCGGGATGTGGAAGGCATTTGATGAGATGGAACGAATGGGTTGGATCGGAAGCCGTAGGCCGCGGATGGTGACGGTCCAGGCCGAAGGCTGCGCGCCGATCGTGCAAGCGTTCGCGGCAGGAGCAAACGCCGGGGCCGACATTCCCAACGCACATACGATCGCAGCGGGCTTGCGAGTGCCGAAGGCTGTTGGCGATTTCATAATGCTCGACGTGCTTCGCAAGAGCGGCGGGACGGCCGTATCCGTAACCGATGACGAATTGCTCGCTGCGGTAAAAGTGATTGGCTCGGCTGAAGGAATTTTTGCGGCTCCGGAAGGCGCCGCGTGTCTGCCGGCGCTCAAGCAACTACTAGCGGCTGGCGACGTTGATCGCACAGATCGAGTCGTGCTGTTCAACACAGGCTCAGGTTTGAAATATCTGGACGCCTTTAAAGAGGCTTAGGAAGCCGCTTTCAAGACCTCCAGCCTGGAATGTACTTCCTTACTGACCTCTTCCAGATGCGTCTCGCTGTCGGCTTCGAATCGCATCACAAGAACCGCTTGAGTGTTTGACGCGCGCACCAACCCCCAGCCGTGCTCAAACAGGATTCGCGCGCCGTCGATATCGATAACCTCATTTGTCTTCTTGAATTCTTCGGTCAGCCGCTGAACCAGATCGAACTTCTTGTCGTCGGGACACTCGACTCTGATCTCAGGCGTGTTGAACATTTGCGGAACACCTTCGAGTAAACTCGAAACAGATCCGCTGGTGTTGCTGAGGATCTCGATCAGCCGAGCGCCGGCATATATCGCATCGTCGTATCCAAAGTAACGATCGGCAAAAAACAAATGTCCGCTCATCTCACCAGCCATCGCCGCGCCGGTTTCCTTCATCTTGGCCTTGATCAGAGAGTGACCAACCTTCCACATAATCGGATTGCCGCCGTTCTTTCGAATGTCGTCGAACAATGTCTGCGAGCATTTGACTTCGCCGATGAAAGTCGCGCCCGGAAGTTCTTTCAGAATGCTGCGTGAAAACATGATCATCAATTGATCGCCCCACAGGACCCGGCCCGTTTGGTCAACTACTCCGATGCGGTCGGCATCGCCGTCGTATGCGATTGCCAGATCGGCCTTATGTTCGCGTACCGCGTCGATGGCAAAACGCATGTTCTCGATCACCGTTGGGTCGGGATGATGATTGGGGAAGCGGCTATCGGGTTCAGTGAACAATTCGATCACCTCACAACCGAGGTCACGGTACAACGGCGCGCCAATGAACCCACCCATTCCGTTGCCTGAATCGACTATGACTTTTAGCTTTCGCGGGCCGACGTTGATGCGCGTTCGGATGTCTTCCTGATAGATATGAACGACATCGCGCTCGGACCTCTTGCCTTCCCCTGTTGCGAATTTATGCGACAGCGCAATGTCCTTGATCTCAGCGATCTGCTCGCCGTGAATAGTGCTCTTGCCGAGGCAGATTTTAAATCCATTTTGGTCGGCCGGATTGTGGCTTCCGGTTATCATCACGCCACAATCGACACCCTGCGTGAACAGCGTGTAATAAAGAACGGGCGTGGGAATCATTCCGACATCGAGCACGTCGCAGCCGGTTTCGGTGAGGCCGCGAATCAAGATGTCCCGGAAACGCGGCGAGCTCTCGCGGGCATCGCGGCCGAGGCTGGCATTCGATGCACCGTTCGCCTTGAAGAACGTTCCAATCGCGCGCGCCAGATCGTAAACGGTTTCATCCGAAAGGTCCGAATCGACTACGCCCCTTATGTCATATTCCCGAAAAATGCGCTCGTTCATTTTTCCTCTCCCTCCCTTGCGGTCCCACTTGAATTCTTGCGCACGATCGCGCAAAGGGCAACGCGGCGCGCGACCTTGCGAACCCCTTCTGTTCGATTGTGGACATGCGATTCCCACAAGCGAGTATCGGCGTGAGGCCGCGTCACGTTAAACCCAGGAATCGATTCGACTCCGAAACAGTTTCGCATGGCACGCGAGTTGGCTAAGAGTGGCGCCTCATTGAGACTGGATTTGGTTTGGACGCCCAATGGTTTCGTGTATGATCAAGGCATTAGAAGTCCGCGGATTCGACAGCGCAGTATTCTGATTTCGGAGTGCAACTATGATCGCATTACGCAATGTTGAAAAATTTTTCGAGTCGGGCGTTGGCAAAACCTTCGTGCTGCGCCGCGTCAACATAGACATCAAACCGGGCGAGTTCGTTTCGATAATGGGGCCGTCCGGCGCAGGCAAGTCGACCTTGCTCCACATCCTGGGCATGCACGACAGCGCGTGGAGCGGCGAGTTCTTCTTTCTCGAACAGCCGGTTCATAAGCTTGGAAAGAAAGAGCGAGCCGAGCTTCGCAATAAGAACATAGGCTTCGTGTTTCAAAGCTATCATCTGCTCGATCACATGACCGTCTACGAAAACCTGGAAGTGCCGCTCTCATATCGAGACGTGAAGAAAGCAGAACGCGAGAGCATCGTGTGCGACGTGCTGGATCGATTTCAGATCGTCGGTAAACGAAACCTTTACCCAACTCAACTCTCGGGTGGACAGCAGCAACTGGTTGGCGTCGCACGCGCGGTGATTGCAAATCCGAAAGTGATCCTCGCCGACGAGCCGACCGGCAATCTGCACTCGGATCAGGGCAAGGAAATAATGGAGCTTTTCAGGAAGCTCAACGAAACCGGCACCACCATTTTGCAGGTGACTCACTCCGAGGTAAATGCCTCATACGGGCATCGGGTGATCAAGCTGAGAGATGGTTGGGTTGTGAATGATTGATGTCCGCTTCTGAACACGGCCTTCCCAGAAGCGAGAGAATGCAAGGCTTAGCGCGAAATGAGATTTGTGCTAACATTAACGGCTCAACCAGTTAAGCAGGCAGCCCCGGTGGCACGGAACTTCCTTAGAAGGTTATGGAGGAAGCATGGACATACCGCGTAAATCCGCAGCAAAAAAGCGCCGCATCAAGAGGATTATTTATGCACTTACCGCGGTGATTGTGGTAGGGGTGATAACAGTCGGCGTGTCGAAATTGAAACCGGCGGCTCAGAGCGTTGACGATGCGACGACGCTCAAGGATACCGTGAAGCGCGGCTCGATGGTGCGTCAGGTGAGAGGACTCGGTACGCTCGTACCCGAAGAGATCCGGTACGTTCCTGCAATCAGTCAGGGCCGCATCGAAAAGCGCCTCGTGCAAGCGGGCGCTCAAGTAAAAGCCGAGACAGTTATTTTTGAACTGACCAATCCCGAGATTCAACAAGCGTTCATCGATGCCGAATCTCAATTGCGAGCCGCTGAAGCCAATCTCACAACCCTGCGGGTTCAACTCGATAAGCTCAGCCTCGATCAGCAGGCCACGCTGGCGCAAGCCAAGTCGGACTTCAACAAAGCGAAGATGCAGTTTGAGGTAAACGACTCGTTGGGCAAGCAAGGGCTGAAATCGCAACTTGAAGTACAGCTTTCGAAAATTGCCGCGGAGGATTTAGAGAGCCGCGTTACGCTGGAAACAAAACGTTTGGCGAGCAGTGTACAAGAAGCGAAGGCAAAGCTTTCGGCCGAAGATGAGAAAGTGCGGCAACTCCGCGATGCCGTGCAGCTCAAGCGCACCCAGCTCGAAGCGTTGAAGGTACGCGCTGGTATCGACGGAGAATTGCAGACGCTTGCGGTGCAGGTTGGACAGCAAGTCACGGTTGGACAGGAACTCGCTCGCGTCGCAAATCCGAAAAAGCTAAAAGCCGAGTTGAAGATCGCTGAAACTCAGGCCAAGGACATTCAGCTCGGACAGCCCGTCACAATCGACACGCGCAACGGAATAGTTTCGGGCAGAGTGATTCGTATAGATCCGTCGGTTCAAAACGGCACGCGAACTGTCGATGCCTCTCTTGAAGGTGAACTGCCCAAAGGAGCGGTTCCCGATTTGAGCGTCGACGGCACGATTGAACTCGAACGGCTCGAGAACATTCTTTATGTTGGCCGGCCCGTGCATGGACAAGAGAACAGCACGGTGGGTCTGTTCAAGGTCGATGCGGACGGCGCCGGCGCCGCTCGCGTCCAGGTAAGACTAGGCCGTACGTCGGTCAATACGATCGAGGTAATGGACGGACTGAAGGAAGGCGACCGAATCATCCTCTCCGACACGTCTCAATGGGACAACGCGGATCGCATTCGTTTGAATTGAACGTTCAACTAACTTTTGGAGGAACGAAAACACATGAGCGCAAGCGACCAACCGCTGATTCGACTGGACGGTGTTACCAAAGTATTTCTCACCGACGAAGTCGAAACGCACGCCCTGTCAGGTATTCAATTGGAGGTTAAGAAAGGCGAGTACATCTCCATCGCCGGACCGTCTGGCTGCGGCAAATCAACGCTGCTTTCCATCCTTGGATTGCTGGATTCGCCAACCGACGGCGCCTACACGCTGGCCGGGAAACCAGTTGCAGACCTTCCGCTATCCGAACGCGCGCGCGTTCGAAACCGGGAAGTCGGATTCATATTCCAGAGCTTCAATCTGATCGGCGATCTGAACGTCTTCGAGAACGTCGAGCTGCCGCTCACCTATCGTGGCGTCAAAGCGGCCGATCGCAAGAAGCGAGTGATGGATGCGCTCGAGCGTGTGGGGATGGCCCATCGCGCGAAGCACCTTCCAAGTCAGCTCTCAGGCGGTCAGCAACAGCGCGTTGCTGTAGCGCGAGCCGTGGCGGGCGATCCGCTGATTCTGCTCGCGGATGAGCCGACCGGAAACCTCGATTCGACCAACGGCGAAGCGGTAATGGAGTTGCTGCGCGAGCTGCATCAGCAAGGCGCGACTGTTTGTATGGTGACTCACGATCCTCGTTACGCTCGCCACGCCGACCGGCAGATTCATCTGTTCGACGGACGCGTCGTCGACGAGGAACATGAGCCGAAGGCCGAACACGAAATGCAGGAAAGCGGCTTCGAGAAGGTCTAACCGTGACAACTGTTCTTAAGGGCGCCCCTCGCGCGCGCTCTCGTGCTCGCAGACATCAGACGGCGAGCGCGGGGCTTTCGCAAGGGGCGCCCTTATGTTGTTCTTTCGCAAGTCCAGACTCGGCGCGGCCCTGGAACTATTTGCCTCCACTCCCAGCTCTCAGGCAATCTCGGCAGTTGTAGCCGCCTAGTTTTCCCAATCTTTCTGAGGTTAAGATAGGCACGTAATCGACGATGAAAGCTCAGGACTCATTCACGCCCAGGGTGCTGATCGCAGACGATCAAGCGGATGTATTGGAAGCGCTTCGCCTGCTTCTCAAATCCGAGCGTTATCAAATCGAAACCGTCAAGCGTCCCGCGGACGTTATCACCGCGATCGAAGAGCGAGACTTCGACGTCCTTCTGATGGATCTCAACTACACACGCGATACGACATCAGGCGAGGAAGGCCTTGATCTGTTACAGCGAATTCAGAAACTCGATAACACTCTGCCGGTCGTCGTGATGACTGCTTGGGGCAGCGTCGATGTCGCCGTCGAAGCGATGCGCCGCGGCGCCAGCGACTTCATTCAGAAGCCCTGGGACAACGCGCGACTCACCACGATCCTGCGAACGCAGGCGGAACTCGGGCAGGCGCTTCGCAGAGGCCAGCGGCTCGAGGCTGAAAACAAAATACTTCGCGACGAGGGACGGCCCAAGCTCATCGCCGGATCGCCCTCGATGCAACCGGTGCTTCAAATCATCGAACGCGTCGGCGGCTCGGAAGCCAACGTCCTCATAACCGGCGAGAATGGCACCGGCAAAGGGGTCGTCGCTCAGACACTGCACACGATGTCCGGCCGCGCGCCGCGACCGATGGTGACGGTCAATCTCGGCGGCCTGTCGGAAGGCGTGTTTGAAAGCGAATTGTTCGGTCACGTCAAAGGCGCGTTCACCGACGCCAAAGCCGATCGCGTCGGGCGCTTCGAGATGGCCGAAGGTGGAACGCTATTCCTCGATGAAATTGCCAATCTCCCCGTTAAGCATCAACCGAAGCTGCTGCGCGTGCTCGAGACTGGGGAGTTTGAGCGGGTTGGCTCATCGAAGACACGCCGTGCGGAGGTGAGAATAATCTCCGCGACCAACGCCGACCTCGCGGAAGAAGTGACCAGTGGCCGCTTCCGCCAGGACTTGCTCTTTCGATTGAACACCGTCGAAATTCATCTGCCGCCCCTGCGAGACCGGCGCGAGGATATTCCGGTTTTGGCGATTCATTTTCTGCGAGGGCACGCGCGCCGGTATCGCAAGAACCTTGAGAGCTTTGATCCGCAAGCGATGCAGGCTTTGCTGAAGCACGCGTGGCCCGGCAACGTGCGCGAGTTGGATCACGCGATCGAGCGCGCCGTGCTAATGGCTTCCGGAGCCACTTTGGAGGCGCGCGACCTCGGGCTGCAATCCGGACGCGAGGTCTCGCGCAGACTCGAAGACATGAGTCTCGAAGAAGTCGAGGGCTTTCTGATTCAACGCACTCTCGCCCAGTGCGACGGTAATGTGAGCCGCGCAGCGGAGAAGCTGGGCTTGAGCCGCAGCGCGCTGTACCGGCGGCTTCAACGGTTTGGGTTATGAAGAGTTTCAAAACGCGCGCAGTTAATATTATCCCGTGGCAGGCGGCCGCGGATGCTGCTCTCGAATCGGATCCTCAAATCGAGCCTTCCGCAACTCCTCAACCGAAAACCGTAAACTCCGCGGCTACACAAACTCCTCAGACATCGAGTACCCGCCAATCGAGCAGCGCCATTTCCTTGCGCGCCAAACCAAAAACATCGCGGCTTCAGTTCACAACCAAGCACGATCGCCGGGTCTTATTGATGGCGCTCGCATCAGGGTTCCCGGCTGTGCTAGTGGGATTGATTCTTTTGTGGAGCGAATCTTACCCTGCGCGGGTTCAGTGGACGCTGACGGTGGTGATCGTCGGTTTCTGGCTAGGCTTCTCACACGCCGTACGGGAGCGTGTCGTGTTTCCGCTGCAAACTCTTTCGAATCTTCTCGCAGCATTGCGCGAGGGCGATTTCTCGATTCGCGCGCGCGGCGCCGCGCCCGATGATCCGCTCGGGGAGGCGATGCTCGAGGTTAACTTCCTCGGGCAAATTTTGAGGGAGCAACGTCTTGGGGCTCTCGAAGCGACTGCGTTGCTTCGAACGGTGATGTCCGAGATCGAGGTTGCCGTCTTCGCGTTCGACGGAGATCAAAAGCTTCGTCTTGTGAATCGCGCCGGCGAACGTTTGCTTGCTCAGCCCGCTGAGCGGCTTATGGGAAAAGGGGCCGCCGATCTCGGGCTTTCTGATTGTCTGGCCGGCGAAAGCGCGAGCACGCTTCAGATGTCATTCCCGGGTGGCGGCGGCCGCTTCGAGGTGCATCGCAGCACGTTTCGTGAGCGAGGGGCGCCGCATCAACTGCTCGTTCTGTCGGACCTCAGCCGCGCGCTTCGCGAAGAAGAGCGCCAGGCGTGGCAGCGGCTCGTTCGCGTACTCGGCCACGAACTGAACAACTCACTTGCGCCGATCAAGTCGATTGCGGGAAGCCTGGAGGGATTGGTCGCGCGCGAGCCTCGGCCCGCCGATTGGCAGGACGACATGCAGCGAGGTTTGGGAGTGATCGCAGCGAGGGCCGAATCTTTGAATCGATTCATGGATGCGTATTCGCGAATGGCCCGGCTTCCGCAACCAAAGCAGCAGCCGCTCGACGTCAGCGCGCTGATCAAACGAGTCGTCAGCCTCGAGACTCGAATGACCGTCGATCTTAACGGCGGACCGGAGATCACGATCCGCGCGGATGGCGATCAACTGGAACAGCTCCTGATCAATCTTGTCCGAAACGCCGTCGATGCATCGCTCGAAACAGGAGGCGCAGTGCATGTTGGATGGCGACGCAGCATAAGGCACATCGAAGTATCGATCGAAGACGAAGGGCCGGGCCTGTCGAACACGAGCAATCTGTTCGTTCCCTTCTTCACTACGAAGCCCGCGGGTTCGGGAATCGGATTAGTGTTGAGCCGCCAGATCGCCGAAGCGCACGGCGGCACCCTGACTCTCGAGAATCGAAAATCAGGCCGCGGCTGCGAAGCCCGTCTCCGATTGCCGATCTAAGAACTGGAGAGTCAGAACGGAAAAGTAACCACGGGGAACACGGGGAGCACAGGTACGAGAGAATCAAAGGCGCTTAGAGAAAGTCAGGCCCCGGCTGCGTAGCCCAGCTCCGAATGCCGGTCTAAGAACTTCACGCTTAATTCTCTCGTCCCTGTGATGCCCGTGTTCCCCGTGGTTACTTTTCCGCTATTATTCAAGCTCAATGAAAGTATTCGCGATTGGAGATCTTCACCTCGCCGGCGGGACGGGCAAGACGATGGACCGTTTCGGCGACAACTGGCTGAATCACGACCGGAAGATATTCGATGCCTGGGAGCAGTTGGTTAGCGAAGACGATCTGGTGATCGTCGCCGGCGACACAAGCTGGGCGATGCGACTCGAAGACGCGTTGCCCGATCTCAATCGCATCGGAAAAGCAAAAGGCACAAAGCTCCTAGTCAAAGGCAATCACGATTATTGGTGGGAAACGAAATCGAAAATGACCCGCGCGTTGCATCCGTCAATAGGAATTCTCAATGCGAGCTCTACGATTATCAATCGCGTTGCTATCGTCGGCACGCGCGGATGGATTTGCCCTAACGATGTGCACTTCGATGAACAAGCGGCAAAGATTTACGAGCGTGAAGTGGGACGCTTGCGCTCGGCGTTTGAATCGCTGCGCGGCCGCGAGCACGAATTCGATTCGCTGATCGTTGCTCTGCATTATCCTCCAACGAACGCTGCCCACGAAGCTTCGGGCTTCACCACGTTGATCGACGAGTACGGCGCTGACGTCTGCGTATATGGTCACCTGCACGGCGATGACATCAGGGGCGCGTTGACTGGATTGCGCGGGAAGACGAAGTATCACGTGGTGAGCGCCGATGCGGTGGACTTCTCGCCGGCACGCATTTCGAGCCAATGATAACGATCCAGGCATGATGCTTTGCCCTTTGCCGCTCAAGTTTGTATTATCCAGTTTCTGCCAAAGAACTCAGTTAGTGCGAATCCACAGGCGCGAGCTCGCGCGTAGACCTGAAGCGAGGGGATAAGGCATTGGGGTCACCCCAAGACTCTAGAGAGATCAATACACGAGACCAGGATTGGGCGGCGCTCATTGAAAAAGTAGCCGGCGGGGACCAGTCTGCCCTGACCACGCTGTATGACTCGAC